>Ga0160445_100264_pt1 | contig 36417 bp, 29 predicted proteins | sample HID1972M_E1MG_FD_108215 | JGI IMG/M metagenome (GOLD analysis project Ga0160445, IMG submission 108215) | Enriched pill bug-associated microbial communities from UW Madison campus, WI, USA - HID1972M_E1 MG | ecosystem: Host-associated > Arthropoda: Insects > Digestive system > Unclassified ... | reverse complement strand
ATGGCAGGAAGACTATGATAACTCAGGTTTGATTGTAGGAAAGCCAGACCAGGAAATCAATCAGGCTCTGATTTCACTGGATTGCACTGAGGCAGTAGTTGATGAAGCAATTCAATCCAATTGTAACCTAATCATCTCTCATCACCCTATTGTATTTAAAGGAATGAAACGCTTCAATGATGCCAGCTATATTGAAAGGGTGATCTCCAAAGCTATTAAACACAACATCGCCTTATACGCCATCCATACAAACCTGGATAATATACAGCTAGGTGTAAATAAGCAAATAATGAGTCGCTTGGGTATTCAAGAGCCTCTGATCCTCTCACATAAAGAGGGGGTTCTTAAGAAGCTTTCTGTATTCGTACCAAGTACTCATGTAGCACAAGTACGAAACGCTTTATTTGCTGCTGGGGCAGGAAACATTGGCAATTATTCAGAATGCAGCTTTAATGTCGATGGTACAGGCACCTTCTTTCCAAAAGAAAATGCTAACCCAACAATTGGAGAGATCGGTATCCGTGAAAAGGCCAATGAAACTTCAATCGAAGTTATTTATCCAAAACATCTTGAACGTGGCATCTTAATCGCCATGTTTGAAAACCACCCTTATGAGGAAGTCGCCTACAATATCTATTCTCTTTCAAACACTTATCAAGAAGTAGGATCCGGAATGATCGGTAACCTACCACAGGCATTATCAGCAGATGATTTTCTTGCTTCCTTAAAAGAGAAAATGCAGGCTTCCGTTATTAGACATACTCAAAAGCTTAAAAAGGAAATTCAACGGATTGCCGTATGCGGAGGTGCAGGAAGCTTCCTTTTGAAACAAGCAATTAGGGCCGGTGCTGATGTTTTCATTTCAGCAGATTTCAAGTATCACGAGTTCTTTGATGCAGAAAATAAAATAATGATTGCAGATATCGGACATTTTGAAAGTGAGCAATTTACACAACATTTATTGTTAGAAAAAATTCAAAATAAATTCCCTAACTTTGCAATCCGAATAACAATTGAGAATACGAACCCCATAAAATATTATTTTTAATGGAAAAAACTGTAGAGCAGAAGTTACAAGCATTGTGGAACCTGCAAACCATTCATACACAAATTGATAAAATTCATCAAGTCCGTGGCGAACTTCCTATCGAAGTAGCTGATCTGGAAGATGAAGTAGCTGGCCTGGAAACTCGTATTGAAAAGATACGCACTGAGCTTGATAGTTTAGAAGATACGATTGTTAATCGTAAAAATCAGATTAAAGATGCTCAGGCTGCTATCAAAAAATACGAAGCCCAACTTACTGATGTAAAAAATAATCGCGAATACGATGCTATTACAAAAGAAGTTGAAATACAAGGTTTAGAAATACAGGTTCAGGAGAAGAAGATACGTGAACTTGAATACGAAATCACTACCAAAACCTCTAAATACGATAAAGCGCAGGCCGATATCGAAGAACGCAAAAAAGATCTTGCAGTAAAGAAAGAAGAACTAGCTAATATTACAGGAGAAACTGAGAAGGAAGAGCAAAATTTATTAGCTAAGGCCGAAAAAGCTGAGAAAAAGATTGAAGAAAGATTACTAGTAGCTTACCAACGTTTACGTAAAAATGCAAAGAACGGCTTGGCTGTAGTAACCATTGATCGTGACTCTTGTTCCGGATGTTTCAATCAAATTCCCCCACAAAGACAACTTGATATCCGTCAACGTAAAAAGATTATTGTATGCGAGCATTGCGGCAGAATCTTAGTCGACGAAGAATACACACACGAATCAACTAACGCATAAACAAACAAAAACCCACGCAAGCGTGGGTTTTTTGCTGAATAGCTATGAGTATCCAACTTAATCCACAAGAATTCCAGGTCACTGAATATTTTCTTGAATATGTTCAGATTGATACCCAATCTGATCCATATTCCACAAGCTTCCCTTCTACTGAGAAACAAAAGGATCTTGCCAAACTTTTATTAAAGCAATTACTTGCACTGGGAATAAAAGATGCGCATCTCGATGAACATGGTTATGTTTTTGCCACAATTCCAGCAAATACAGATAAAAAGGTTCCAACAATTTGTTTCTGTGCACATATGGATACCTCTCCAGATTGTAGCGGATTAAATGTCAAACCAATAATTCATAAAAACTACCAGGGAGAAGATATTATATTGCCGGACGATGCAAAGCAGATCATCAAAGAAAGTGAGCATCCGGACTTAGCAAAGCAACACGGCAATGATATCATTACAGCAAGTGGAACTACTTTACTAGGAGCTGATAACAAAGCTGGAGTTGCTGCAATTATGGATGCTGCACAATTATTACTGAAGCACCCAGAAATCAAACACGGAGATATCAGAATTCTATTTACACCCGATGAAGAGGTTGGTCGGGGAGTTGAGAAGCTGGATATGAAAAAGCTTGCTGCCGACTTTGGATATACTGTAGATGGAGAAACTTTAGGTTCCATCGAGAACGAAACATTTTCAGCAGATGAAGTAATTATTCAGATTCAAGGAATAAGCGTTCATCCTGGTTTCGCCAAAGGAAAAATGCTTAATGCTCTAAAAGTAGCAGGAAAACTCCTCGATTCACTCCCAAAAGATCGCTTGTCTCCCGAAACAACTTCAGAAAGAGAAGGATTTATTCATCCCGTTGCTATTCAGGGCACAATAGAAGAAGCAACACTTCACTTCATAATCCGCGACTTCAATGATGATAAATTGAAAGACTACGAAGCAGAATTAAAAGCCATCACTGAAACAGTTGTCGCAGAATATCCGGGATGTACATATGAATTTATCGTTCGTGAACAATACCGCAACATGAAAAATGTTCTCAAGGACTTTCCGATGGTAACCGAGATTGGAATTGAAGCGCTGGAAAGACTGGATATTAAACCCATCCTTCGCAGTATCAGAGGAGGTACAGACGGCTCCAGGCTATCATTTATGGGATTACCTTGTCCTAATATCTTTGCAGGAGAACATGCCTTTCATGGAAAGCAAGAATGGGTATCCGTTCAAGATATGCAAAAAGCTGTATTAACAATTATGATGATTTCAAAAATCTGGGAAGAAAGATCATAAAGGCCCTTGTATAACATACTAATGAACGATGGCGACTTAATGAATACTTGTCTTAATGAAAAAACATTAATCGATACGAAAATATATATTAAAAATATTTGAGTTTATCAATTCCATATTGTAGATTTGTGCCCTAAGTTATTAAAGAACCAAATGAAACGCTTATTTCTAAATATTTCACCCTATTTATTGCTTCTAATTCCGATATTTATCGCTTTAGGAGTTTTATTAGTTCATTCTGATTTAACATTAATCGAGCAAGAAACTCCATTAAATGTTTCATTCATTAAAATACCAGACTTTAACATCATGCAGACTATCTGCAGTCTCTTTTAATAATTATTACCTTTTTATTATAAACGAATAAAGCTCCGATTTTCGGAGCTTTATTCGTTTATAATAAAAAGGTAATAATTAGTGTACTTCTACCTCTTTGATAATCTTTGCACCAAGATATTCTCTGTTTAATGTTGCAATATTCGATAGTTTAATACCAACTGGACATTCAGCTTCACACGCACCTGTATTAGTACAAGACCCAAAGCCTTCCTTATCCATCTGATCTACCATTGCCTGAGCTCGCTCTTTACGTTCAGCTTGTCCTTGTGGCAATATGGCAAACTGTGCTACCTTAGCACCTACAAATAACATGGCAGATGAGTTCTTACAAGCAGCAACGCAAGCTCCACAACCAATACAAGTTGCTGAGTTAAACGCTTCATCGGCCTTAACCTTGGGAATCGGAATAATATTCGCATCCGGTGCTCCACCCGTATTTACAGAAACATAACCTCCAGCGTGTTGGATGCGATCAAAAGCACTACGATCAACCGCTAGATCTTTTAAGACAGGGAATGCAGCCGCTCTCCAAGGTTCTATAACAATTGTTTGTCCATCATGGAAGCTTCGCATATGAAGTTGACAGGTTGTTATTTGCTCCTTCGGACCATGTGGCCTGCCATTAATATATAAAGAGCACATTCCACAAATTCCTTCACGACAATCGTGATCGAAATAAATTGGATCTTCTCCTTTACGAGTTATTTCATCATTTACTACGTCAAGCATTTCAAGGAAAGACATATCCTCAGAGATATTCTTCGCCTCATAAGTATGAAACTTACCACGAGTATTCTCATTTTTTTGACGCCAAACTTTAAGCGTTAAATTCATATTTCCACTCATTTTTTATAGATTTGAGATGTTAGGGAAAGATATAGATCTTTGAACTCACACCTATTTATAACTACGTTGTGTTAATACAACATTTTCAAAATTCAACTCTTCCTTGTGCAATTCTTCAGGCGCATTTTCATGATATTGCCATGCAGATACAAAAGAAAACTCCTCGTCATTACGTTTCGCTTCTCCTTCTTCTGTCTGACTCTCTACACGGAAATGCCCTCCACAAGATTCCCTACGATTGAAAGCATCATCAACCATCAATTCTGCAAGTTCAAGAAAGTCAGCAACCCTGCCAGCCTTTTCAAGCGACTGATTTAACTCCTCATTCTCACCAAGTACAGTAACATCTACCCAGAATTCTTTTCTTAATTCCTGGATCAATCCTTTTGCCTTAGTCAACCCTTCTGCAGAGCGCGCCATACCACAATATTCCCACATAATATGGCCTAATTTCTTATGAATATCATCAACAGTTTGCTTGCCCTTCAGGTTTAACAAAGTATTAACCTTCTGTTCAACTTCAGCACGTGTTTTTTCAAAATTCGGATGATTAGCATCTACAGGACCGAACCCTAATTTGGCTAAATAATCACCTACGGTATATGGAATCACAAAATAACCATCTGCAAGCCCCTGCATTAGAGCAGAAGCACCTAAACGGTTTGCACCATGATCAGAAAAATTACATTCTCCCAAAGCGTATAAGCCAGGTACTGTGGTCATTAAGTTATAATCAACCCATAAACCACCCATGGTATAATGAACTGCCGGATAAATCCGCATCGGTTGCTTATAAGGGTTCTCATCAGTAATCTGCATATACATATCAAAAAGATTACCATATTTTGCACGTACAGCATCTTCTCCTAAACGCGCAATAGCTTCTTTAAAATCTAAATATACAGCCACTCCTGATTTACCCACGCCTCTGCCTTCATCAACCATTTCTTTGGCATTTCTAGAAGCAACGTCACGAGGCACCAGGTTACCAAAAGAAGGATATTTACGTTCTAAGTAATAATCTCTATCCTCTTCCTTAATATCATTAACTTTAATTTCTCCTCTACGTAAACGTTGAGCCATTTCCACCGTTTTTGGAACCCAAACACGGCCATCATTTCTTAATGATTCAGACATTAATGTCAGCTTCGATTGATGATCACCGGTAACGGGTATGCAAGTCGGGTGAATCTGAGTATAACAAGGGTTTGCGAAGAAAGCTCCACGTTTATGTGCCCTCCAGGCAGCAGTCACATTACAACCCATCGCATTGGTCGATAAGAAAAACACATTCCCATACCCGCCTGTACATAATATAACAGCATGTGCAGCATGTGATTCAATTGCACCTGTTACCATATCACGCGTAATTATTCCGCGAGCCTGGCCATCAATAGTAACCAAATCCAACATTTCATGGCGTGTATAGCTCTGAACTGTCCCCTTTTTAATTTGACGGTTTAAAGCAGAATAAGCTCCTAGAAGTAATTGTTGCCCCGTTTGACCACGAGCATAAAATGTTCTTGACACTTGTGCTCCACCAAAAGAACGGTTATCTAGTAAACCACCATACTCACGTGCAAAGGGAACTCCCTGAGCCACACATTGATCAATAATATTGGATGAAACTTCCGCTAAGCGATATGTATTGGCTTCTCTTGAGCGATAATCGCCTCCTTTAATGGTATCATAAAACAAGCGGTAAACACTATCTCCATCATTTGGATAGTTTTTAGAAGCATTAATACCACCTTGAGCAGCAATAGAGTGAGCTCTTCGTGGACTATCCTGATAACAAAAAGTCTTAACATTATATCCTAACTCTGCTAAAGAAGCAGCGGCGGATGATCCGGCTAACCCGGTCCCAACTACAATAATATTATATTTCCGCTTATTCGCCGGATTTACCAGTTTCAGATTAAACTTATAATTTGTCCATTTTTCAGCCAATGGGCCTTCGGGTACTTTAGAATCTAAAATCATTTTAAATATTTTATTTTCAGCATTACATGCTAACTATTAACAACAAAAAAAGAATATAGAGGCATAGCAGCAAACAACAAAGGAATCAGTATACCAAATATCCAGAAACCTATTGCCCGAATAAGGGGAGCATAGCGATTATGATCAAAGCCAAGAGTCTGGAAAGCAGACTTAAACCCATGTGCAAGGTGAAAGCCTAACGCTATCATCGATAACACATAAAATGCTACCAGATACCAACTTTGAAAAGCAAAATTTACTTGTTTATATAAATCTTTCGCGATCAGAATTTCAGAACCATTTTCAATATAATTAGCATAATCGTAAAATTCAGCAGCAGGAATTTCTCGAACAGAAGTCTCTCCATTTTGAATATTTGTAGTATATTCTACATAAGGAAGATCTCCCCAATGATATTGATACCAGAAATTACTCATATGAGATACCAGGAAGATAAGGATAATAGTACCTAAAAGGCCCATATTCCGCGAATTCCAGGTACTGTTTGCCGCACCATCATAAGATGCATATGCAATTGGCCTAGCCTTTCTATTACGATAGGTAATAATTAGAGCATAAAGTGCATGCAGTACAAATGTTGCATATAGCAAATAAGAAACAACCTTAATTGGCGCAAAATGGGTCATAAAATAGGCATATTCATTAAATGCCAGACCTCCATCACTTTTAAATAATTGCAAATTCCCAACCAAGTGCACTACCAGGAATAAACTTAAAAATATTCCTGTCAAACTCATGATTAGCTTCTTCCCTATCGTGGAAGAAAATAATTGATTGAAACGACTCATTTTTATGGCTTGTTTTTAATTATGGTAAGCAAAATTATCCATTTGATTCCAAATAGCTAAAGTTTTGTCAAAAATAAGCCAATTTAGAATAATTCTAAGTTATATAACAAAAAAAGTCGTACTTGTTCAGTACGACTTAAAAAAAAACTAAAATTTATTATTTTGTAGGGAAGGTCATTTCGACACGCCCTCCATCAGGAGAAAATCCTTTAATATTAATCATTGAAGAAGTTGATTTACTTAAAGCAGCTTCGATCTGTTCAACATTATTAACAGCTACGCCATTAATATCGGTAATTATTAATCCACGAGGAACACCGTATTGAGAAAACAATCCATCTTTCTTTACATCAGAAACTACAACCCCGGAAGATATGCCTAATTCCTTTTTGCGGGCAGAAGGAATGGTACTGAATCCTGCTCCAAGATCATTATATAGCTGGGTTGAACTCTTACTATTATTTGCTGTAGCTGTCGGCATAGAAGTTGCTGCATCTTGTAAAGTAACAGTTGTTTTATGTGTCTTGCCATCACGCAAATAAGTTAATTCAACTTTATCACCAGGGCCCATTCGTCCAACACGTTCCTGCAAAACAGAAGATGCAGTAATGTTTCGGCCATCAATCTGGGTAATAATATCACCTTTCTTAATACCAGCTTTCTCAGCCCCGCCATTAGCAACCACATCTTGAACATATAAACCGTTATATTCAGTAATATCCAAACTCTTGGCTACATCAGGGTCAAGTTCAGTAAATGTTATACCTACAAACCCACGTTTAACTTCACCAAATTCTTTAAAATCATTGGCTATTTTCTTTACCAGGTTCACCGGAATAGCAAAACCATAACCTGCATAATATCCGGTTTGAGAAGCAATTGCCGCATTAATACCAATCAATTCACCATTTGAGTTAACTAGAGCACCCCCACTATTTCCACGATTAATTACCGCATCAGTCTGAATAAATGATTCAATGGCTGCACTTACAGGCACCTCATCCGGATTATCAAAATATTGTTGTTGACGCTGCTCTTGTCCCAATAAATTTAAAGCACGGCCCTTAGCACTTACAATACCTGCTGTTACGGTTGATTCTAAACCCAAAGGATAACCTACTGCTAAAACCCATTCACCGATATTTACAGCGTCTGAATCACCAAGCTTAACAATTGGCAAAGGAGTAGAAGAACTGATCTTTAACAATGCCAAATCCGTATTCGGATCTCTTCCAATCAACTTAGCTTCAAACACACGTTTATCAGTCAATTTAACCTCTATCTTAGAGGCATCTTCTACAACATGATTGTTGGTCACAATATATCCATCAGTAGAAATTATTACGCCTGATCCTGATGCACGGGTTGGTTGCGCTTGTTGCTGACGACCTCTTGGTGTTCCGAAAAACTCTTGAAACATATCAAAGGGACTTGGCTGCGCTTGTCGACCCGATGCTGACTTAGGCTCATAAGTGGTTACAATATGCACCACTGCCGGAGCAACTGCTGCACTAGCCTGTGTAAAATCAGGATTTCCGGTAGAAGAACTTATAGCCGTCGGATTGTTTGCAAAATAAACTTTCTGACTTTCCTCAAAACTCATCTTGTCTAATTGGTTGTTTTCAAACAACTTATAACCGCCAATAGCAAGGAGCCCTCCAAGCATGGCAATTAAAAGTGTAAATCCTATTTTTTTCATATTCATATTATTAAGTATTTTTGTTTAAAAGATTCATTAAAATAAAGGGATCTTTTTGAATAGATACAAATTTACTACCAAAGGCTCCGAATTGCAAGCGTAAAACCGGGCATTTCTGTTAAATAATGTTAAAGAGATACTCTTGGGCATTTATATTAGAAGCAACTATTCAAGTAATTGTTTTAATTTTGATCATTATGAGTTTACATACATTCTATAAATACCAAGGTGCAGGAAATGACTTCATTATAATTGATAATCGTGACCTTAAATTTACAGAAAATAATCCACAAACGATCGCCCGATTATGCGATCGCAGATTCGGTATTGGTGCCGATGGACTTATGTTATTGCAAAACTCAAAAGATTACGACTTTGAAATGGTCTACCATAATGCGGACGGAAATATCGGCAGCATGTGCGGCAACGGCGGAAGATGCATTGTTGCCTTTGCCAAAGACCTGGGTATCATCTCCGGCAATACTAGTTTCTTAGCTGTAGATGGGCCTCACGATGCATCCATCGACCAGGCTGGCACTTGGGTCTCTTTAAAAATGAACGATGTAGACACTATTAATTCTGATGGAGACGCCTATATTCTCGACACCGGATCTCCTCACTACGTGAAAATTGTATCCAATTTAGATACACTGGATGTAGCAACCGAAGGCGCTTCCATTCGCAATCAGGATACCTATCGTAAAGCAGGTATCAATGTTAATTTCACCAGTCCGGAAGACAACGGTTATTTCGTACGAACATTTGAACGGGGAGTAGAAGGCGAAACTCTTGCCTGTGGCACCGGTGTAACGGCCGTCGCTTTAGCCATGGCAAAATACCATCAACAACAAGGCGATATTGAGACTCCTATCCGGGCACTCGGTGGAAATCTCCTGATTCGTTTTCACGCAGACAATTACCAATATTCCAATATATTTCTGGAAGGGCCGGCAAAATTCGTTTTCAAAGGAACTATAGATCTTAGCTAAATCATTAACAGTTCACTAGCTGTCAAATAGATTTCTACCTTAAGCCTTAAACTAATTTTTATGTTGAAGGCAAAGGTGATGCTGGTACTATCCTTCTCAATCCTTCTATTAGGATGCAGCAAGGATGAATTATTATACACGAACCCTATCCAAACAGATACTCTTGCAGAATTTGCAGATATTCTAATAAGCGAAATCCTTGCAGACCCCAAAAAGGATGGGGTAGAGTTTGTTGAAGTCTACAACAATTCAAATAAAACAGTTGACCTCAGTTCCCTGCAACTCGCCAGTATTAATGCATCCGGCAAAAGAAGTAAACTGCATCCTGTTAGCAATTCAACCGTTTATATCTCTCCATTCACCTACAAACTCCTCAGTATAAATTCTGAAAAAGTGCAGGCTCAATATCCCTTTCAAAGCAAAAGTACGTTCCACAGCATGCCATCCTTTCCTGTTCTTACAAATACGCAGGGTGCAGTTATTCTTTTCATGAACGAAATTGCGATTGATAGCCTTCATTATAACCTGGCTATGCATAATCCTTTTATAAAAAATGCAAAAGGTGTCTCCTTAGAAAGAATAAACTTCCATACTCCAAGCCATATTCCAGAGAGTTTCATATCAGCAGCGGCAAGCAAAGGCTATGCAACGCCCGGCTATCAAAACTCACAGGCAGAAAACAAAGAGCCGATTTTTAAAACTATCTCTCTAAGTGAATTAACAATTAATATCCATCTCCCCTCAGGCGGAAAAATAGCAAACATCCATATTTATAATGCAAAAGGCATAAACGTTCGAAGCATTATGAAGAATCAACTCTTGGGCACAAAAGAGCATTTTAAATGGGATGGTAAGGATAATAAAAATCAACTTTTACCTATGGGTATATACTATATCTACGTAGAAATATTCGATAGCAATGGCTTTTTAAAAACTTTTAAGGAAAGTCTTATTCTTGCCAACAAAATTTGAAGCACATTCTATTTTATTTCCAAAAAGTATATATTTGCCACATGGGAAGAGCATTCGAATTCAGAAAAGAAAGAAAGTTTAAGCGTTGGTCTAAAATGGCGATCCAATTCACCCGTTTAGGGAAAGAAATTGCCATGGCAGTAAAAGAGTCTGGCCCGCACCCGGAAACAAATTCACGTCTGCGTACCGTAATACAGAATGCGAAGGCGGTGAACATGCCCAAAGACCGGATAGAAGCTGCCATCAAAAGAGCCTCTGAAAAAGATGCAAGTACTTACGAAGAACATATTTATGAAGGTTATGCACCCCATGGTGTTGCTATATTAATTGAAACAGCAACCGACAACATTAACCGTACAGTTGCCAATGTTCGAAGTTATTTAACAAAAGCAGGAGGTTCATTAGGTAAGACAGGCTCCCTCGACTTTATTTTCAATCGTAAATCTATGTTCCGCTTTAAAGCAGATGAAAATACTGATCTTGAAGAATTAGAATTGGAATTAATTGATGGCGGACTAGAAGAACTTTATATTGAAGACGATGAAGAAGGAAACGACATTGTTGTTGTTCAAACCTCTTTCGAAGACTTCGGAACCATGCAAAAGCTTTTAGAAGCAAAGGGCCTGCAAGTTATTGCTAAATTAGAAAGAATCACATTATCTACTACCGAAATATCCGAAGAAGATGCAGCAGATATTCTCAAAATGATCGATAGAATAGAAGAAGACGATGATGTTCAGGCAGTTTATCACAACATGGCATAGAAATTATTCTATGCCTTCATTACCGGCTGAGGAACCTTTACATAATAACCAGTACCATCATAAGTCCTTTTAAGCGGATGCGATTGGCATTCAACAGAACAGCAACCATCTAATCGCTCACCGCAGGCATCGCATTGATTAAAATGCTCATTACATTCCGGATTAGCACAATTGATCATCTTATTAGTCTTCGCACCGCAGTTCAGGCAAGTAGCAATAACAGTAGGATTTACGCTATTAACATTTACCGCAACCCGGTTATCAAACACATAACACTGTCCATCAAAATCTTTCCCCTCAGCTTCTTTTCCGTACTTAATAATGCCTCCATGTAATTGATAAACATCTTTAAAACCCTCTTTCAGCAATAAAGCAGAAGCTTTTTCACATTTAATACCTCCGGTACAATAGGTTACTATCTTCTTATCTTTAAACTTAGCAAGCTCATTAATTTTAGAAGGAAAATCACGAAAGTTCTCTATATCCAGTGTAACTGCATTTTTAAAACGGCCTAAATGATGTTCATAATTTGAACGAACATCCAAAATCACAACATCTTCTGCGTCTTTCATCTCCAAAAACTCCTTAGGCTCTAAATAAGTGCCCGTTTCTTTATTGGGATTAATAACACTTGGATCTTTTAAACCTGAATGAACAATCTCCGATTTATAACGGCAGTGCATCTTAATAAAGGATGGTTCTTCAACATCATCAATTTTAAAGTCTATTTTCGCAAACCGTTCATCCGCATGAATAGCATCCATGTATTTCTTACAAGATTCTTTCGTGCCGGAAACCGTTCCATTCAAACCCTCATCGGCAACGATAATCCGCCCGACCAGGTTTAATGATTTACAAAATTCAAGATGTTCTGCGGCAAATTCTTCTGCATTCGCCAAAGGGCTGTAGCAATAGTACAGCAAGGTTTGATAGCTTGTTTTCATCATATCATTGATACCGCTGCAAACGGCGTTTAATGTTTTTTTCCAAAGGTAAAAAAAATGAGTTAAATTCACATTTAAGAAAAAGATTATGATTAAGGTTCCATCCTTATTTAGCTTATGGCAGCAAAGCAGAAAAGTACTTTTCCGCTTCCCGTTACAAACCCTTATTTGCCTGCTAGCTATGTCAGTATGGGTCTGGACAAACAATTATCCAGGTTCTGAAAACGAAGATCATCTCTATAAACTTATTGTGCTATGTAATCTGGCTTTTACGGTAAGCTTATCTGCTAATCTCCATGCTGAAAAACAAGGATGGATACTATGGAAAAGCATCGGGCTACAATTATTGGCACTTGCCTTATGTATCGTTCTATTTCCTCTTTTATCGCCCCAGCTCTTCGAAGCAGATCTTTTACGTCTGCTTTTATTCATTTTGGCTGGTCATCTGCTTGTTTCTTTCAGCGTCTATCCCGGCCATTCAAACATTCTCGAATTCTGGCATTTCAATAAAACCTTGTTCCTTCGCTTCATAACTGCTTTCATATTTTCGGCAGTTTTGTTTGCCGGCTTGGCTGTTGCACTTTTAACGGTTGATAGGCTCTTTAATTATAATATCAAAGGCGATGTTTATTTCAACCTCTTCATCGTATTGGCAACCGTTTTTAACAGCATGTTCTTTCTCGCCGGCGTTCCGGATAGCATCCAAGACACAATACAAGATCAAAGCTATCCGAAGGTATTGAAGATCTTTACCCAGTATGTATTAATCCCTCTGCTAACGATATACTTTGGGATACTGGTTGTTTATGAACTAAAGATCGCCATCAATTCTGAGCTGCCAAACGGAATGGTTTCCATTCTGATACTGGGTTATGCTGTGTTCGGAATTCTCTCCTATCTCCTTATTTACCCCATTAGTAATGATTCAGGAAATGAATGGATGCGCCAATTTTCGAAGCTCTTCTTCTGGCTAATGCTCCCTCTATTAATCTTGTTGTTTGTAGCCATCTGGGTGCGGACTGACAATTACGGATTAACAGAGATGCGTTACTTCATTATCCTATTAGCAATCTGGCTATTGGTCTTATGCTTTTACTTTATAATCTATAAATCGCCGAGCATTCAACTTATACCGATTAGCCTTTTTGTAATTACTCTTTTATCAACTTACGGACCTCAGAGCCCTTTCAATCTTTCTAAAAAATCGCAGCAAGGCCGACTCCAAACGTATATCCATCAACAAGATGAAAATGCCAATCGGGAAAAAACTTCCATCGTCAATTACTTAGTTAACTTTCATGGCTTAACGGCCCTGCAAGATTTTACTTCTTCTAATTTAAGCAATATTCAAGAACAGATTGTCTTCAATACTGATTCCCTGAAACTTAATAGCTATCTAATTAAAAGCGAACTGCGAGATACTGCATTCGCTATTCTATCCATTGATCCAAACGCATCCCTGCCCTATAATCAATACATTAGTTTTAATAATGCCGAAAAGATCATTTCTATCAGCAACTTCAACTATGCATATTGGTTGCAGAATGGTTCAGACGAAGAACTAAGTTCTCCACTAGGGAAAATAAAAATAGAAAATAAAAAAGATCAGTCTCTATTAATAACAATTGGCGAGCAAGATACCGTTAATTTTAACATCAAACAGCTTGGAAAAGACATCAGAACTAACTACCAGAAACAAATTGCAAACAACACAGAACCGACATGGAATACTGATAAAAATAACAACGTCATAGTTCCTGCTAAGCAGATGAACCTATCTGCAAGCAGCTTAAACTATAACGTTGAAATTAACATTCAGAACCTCTCATCAAACCTCTCAAATCAACCTTCTTCGCAAGAGTATTCGATATCTTTTACAGGATATTTATTGATTTCAAATAAATAAGCCGGTTATTAATTAATTTAAAACTCTAACTTACATATCTGGTCCGCCCATATCCTCACCACCCATACTTGGCTCCTGATCACCTGTATTTCTTGCAGCACCTTCTTTCAAAGAACCGAAAGTATAACTTACACTAAAGCTTAAATAGCGCGACTGTCTTCTAAAATCACTCACCTCAATAAAATTAGGTTGTGTTAATGTTCTTGAGAATTGTTGGTTATTGAAAACATCAGATAAGCGTAGCGCTAAATTAACTTTCTGATCCATCACTGATTTTCTTAAACCGATATCGCTAATTAACATACCCTTCATTTCTCCTTGAGCAATTGCCCTCGGACCCATATAACGAACAAATGCATAACCTCTAAAGCCTAATGGCAATGGGAAGAATGTCGAGAAACGACCTGTTAATGATACATTTGAGTTTTCACGATCAAAGCCAAGTACCTCACTTTTCCGTACACCAATATTCAAACGCACATTCCATTGAGGAATAATATCTGCACTGGCACCAGTTTCTAAACCATAATAATTCTCTTTACCAATATTATCAAAAGTGGTAAAAGATATTCCTTCCGAGTCAACGGTAGTAACCCGCTGAATAGGATTATTACTGTTTCTATAGAAAACCGATCCAAAAAGATTAAACTGGTTGATAAACTTTCCGTAGCTAAACTCAAATGAATTGGTAACACTTGGCTTCAATTCAGGATTACCGGTTTGAATGTTCTCAGGATTTGAATAATCTATAAACGGACTTAGCTGATTCCAACGAGGACTACGTGCTCTTCGGCTATAGCTAACTTTAATATTATCCTCGTTCTTCAAACGATACGCTAAATTAAGGGTCGGTATTAAATTCAAGAAATTGTTACTATAAGATTGGCCTAACAATGGCTGCTCTGCATTAAGAATCGATTTTTCTAACCTTACACCTGCTTGTACACTTAAGCGCTCAAAGCTGGTACGATACATGGTATATAACGAATATTGTTGCTCCTTTGATGTTAAATCATCCATTCTATCGGTAATAAGAGCATAGTCTCCTGAAGCAGGATCAAATTGATAAGGGTTAAACTGATCGCTATCCTCCTCCCATTCTCCTCTAAACCCAGCTTCTAAACTTGCTTTCTCACCGAGTGGCTGAACATAATCACCTTTAACAGTAAATCCATAATCACCACCTGTAGAAACCTGACGTTGCAGATAATCTAACTCATCCCAATCACTTTGCTGATCAAAGATCTCAGTCTGATCATTATCTCTTGTTGAATAATATGCCTGTAAATCTAATATCTGGTTCTCATTAGCAAATGTTTGCTTAAAATCTATCCCGGCTCTATAATTCATCATTTTACTCTCAGAACTAATAGCGCGGTTATAACCTGATGTTAACTGATTATTATTATCCAATGTACGTGTAATCAATGTTTCATCTTCATTTTCAGTATCTCGTCCAAGGCCAAAGAAGACACCGATAGTACTCTTATCAGTTACTTCATAAAAGAGATTTCCATTATAAGAGAAATCACTTTCTTTTTCTAAGCCACTCCGCTGCTGATCCGTAGAAAAAGAAGGGCTCACTAAATTTTGCCTGAAAACACTGCTATTTGAAGGATCTCGTTCAGAGTCAAAGCTGATACTATTATTAAAACCAATCCGATTACGAGTTACGTTCACGTTAATAGAAGGCGAATACCTATTAGCCGTGGTAGTAGCTAAAGAAGCAATACCACTTACACCAATCAGCCTGTTTGATTTTGTAATTATGTTCAATACAATCCCACCCTGTTCTGTAGTATAGCGAGCAGAAGGACTAGTTATCACTTCAACCTTTTCAATGGTTCCCGACGGAATTAACTTCAATACCGTTGAAATATTATTACCATATACGGTAGAAGGTCTTCCGTCAATCAATACCGTTAAATTTTGACCCATCACACTTGGACTTCCTTCCTCGTCCATCTCTACCATCGGTATCTGCTCCAATACTTCAGTAGCATTCACACTCATGGATTGAATATCAGGTGTCATATTAAAAGTTGTCCTATCTAAACCATACTCCACTGCCGGAGCAGCGCGTTCTATCACTACGGCATCTAACAGGCGAGAGTCTTGGTTCAATGTAATCACACCCATATTATGAGAAGTTGTTCCTATTTGGATACCTCCTACAACCTTTTGAACAAAGCCAATAAAGCTTACCCGAATAGCGTAATTCCCTGCTGCGACACCTGTAAACTCAAACCGGCCATTAGAAGCAGTTTGCATATCCTTAACAATAGTTGAATCCGGCAACCGTAATAAAGAAACAGAAGCCAACTCAACGGCATCTTTTGCTTCATCCACTACCTGTCCTCGCAGTCCGCCACTTGGTTGCTGTGCAAAAGCAGTCTGCATTAGAAAAAGCAACCCGCCGATTAGGAATAATTTGGTTTTTTTAGTTGACGTGATCCGGAACATAGTATCTGAGTTATTAGATTTATTTATTAAGTATATAAACCAAAAGTACCGCAGACATCTAAACACAATTTGATGCAAATTTGAAGGAATCTTGAAGTATACCTAATAAACATCCTTCAATGGTAACAATTACAACGATATTAAAAAGAGAGACGAAGGATATGCCTATTACCCTTATAGTCATAACTAATATTAATATTGCTTTGTTCACAAATTTGTTTTACAATAGCAAGACCTAAACCAACTGATTCATTACTCTGATTATTTTTAATAAAACGATTAAACATTTTCTCAGCAGGAAAAGATAATGGATCGCCTGAGTTAGATATTTCAAACACAGTTGGAGTTAATTTCACACAGATAATACCATCCTTTATATTGTGTCGTATCGCATTCCCGATTAAATTATTCAATAAAATATTACTTAATAAAGGATGTATCTTTACTTTGATATCATCTTGAATGCGTTTTTCTATGCTAAGTGATTTCATTTCAATTAGCTCTTGAAATGCGAAAAGACTAGCATTCAGCACCTCACTGAAATCAATCATTTCCTGCGACTCAAACTCACGATTATCAAGCTTCGTTATCAATGTTAACGACTGTCCGACCTTACTTAATTTTTCTACAGCATTATGTGCACTAACAATTAATTTAGCTTGCTCATCATCAATTTCAGATTCCAGCAACAATTCCAGCTTACCCATAATAATGGCAAGCGGCGTCTGCATTTCATGCGATGCATTTTCAGTAAACTCCTTTAGAGTCTGATAATCTTTAAGTGCTTTATTCGTCATCAGACTTAGGAAATTATTCAATTTTCTAAATTCAACAGTCTTTGTTTCCATCAACTGAAGAGGTTTCTTCTGCTGCAATCTAAACTCCTGCATCGCCTTTAAAGTTCTATTAAAAGGTAATAAAACCTTTCTGGAAATCAGTATACTCACCAAGCCGGTTACAACCAACATAATCAAGAAAATCGAACTGATAGATTTAACCACGGCATTAGTGATATCCCGCGTATCTACAATGGCTCCATAGGTTGAGATATAATAATGATGTCCATTAATTATTTGCGAAGTCGAAACTTTTAATTGCGGTTCTTTACGTCGCAAATAACGTGTATATACAAGCGTATCTGTTACTAAAAGCTCGGTTCTGGGAGTAGACATGGCCAGTTCACCGATCTCCATTCTATTTTGAGACAATGAATCAGGAATAATTCCTCTATTCAATTCTTTGATCGTAAAGTCAATATTTTTCCTCAAATACCTTACCTGCTCATGATCCACTTCTGATTTTATGGAATAATAAGAAAGTAAACCGCCAATAATAAGCACTACAAAAGTGATTACCAAATACCAGACAGTGAACTTTTGGATGAGCTTCATTATTTATTCGTATTTAGCTTATAACCTAACCCATATACTGTTTCAATATAATCTTTACCATCTGCCTGTACAATCTTTTTCCTTAGATTCTTAACATGCTGATAAACGAAATCAAAATTGACAAGATTATCCGTATAATCGCCCCAAAGATGCTCAGCAATGGTTTGACGAGTCAATACCCTGTTCTGATTGGTAAGGAAATACAACAGCAACGCATATTCTTTCCGGGTAAGGTCAAGTATGCTGTCGTTTACACTTACCTCCATATTATCAGTATTGATATAAATCTCATTGAACCGAATCTCATAAGCACCCTGTAGGTATTTTCTACGATAGATAGCTTTTAAGCGCGCATTAAGCTCTGGTAAATGAAAGGGTTTTGTTAAGTAATCATCCGCACCCAATTCTAATCCGTTCACTTTATCGTCTAACGAGTTCTTAGCCGATATAATAAGGATTCCGCTATCAATCTTCTCTGATTTTATATGGCCCAAAATATCCAGACCATTCCCATCAGGCAGAATTATATCCAAAACAATGCAATCGTATTTAAAACCATTGAGTTTATTAATTGCCTGGAAATGATTCGTCGCAAGTTCACAAATATATCCTTCTCTTGTTAAGTAAGAAGTAATGTTTTGTGCTAATTCTTCGTTGTCTTCAATTACTAAAACCTTCATTTATAGCACAAATATATATTTTGTTTTTGATGAAAGTTTGAAGCTGATCAACGTCAAGAGATTCACCTGTAAGACTAGGAGCTGGCTAGATATATCAGGATAAGAATTAGATAAGGATTAAACAAGGTTCAAATAGGGATAATATGACTGTTCTGTCCCTGTGTGGTCCCTGTTTGACCCCTGTTTGGTCCTTGGTTGAGTAAACTGAAGAAATAACATATCTGCCATACTGCTTTTAGGTAATAAGACAATTAAGTTTTCTTTTAATAAACAAAAACTAATTAATTGAGTTTAATTTATAAGAACCAAATTTTAACGATTTTGGATAAAGGCAGCTCTTAAAACAAGCTGTATATTTTCTCACATTAATTACAAGTTATGAAACATTTCGTATTATTTTCAATCGCACTTTTATTAGTTTGCTCTACAGCATTCGCTCAGATAGAAACAACACCTCAAATGGAATCTGAAGTCGGAACCGTCCCAATCCAACAAGGTAACTGGATGGTAGGAGGAGGAATAGGATCGTTAGGTTATGATTTTGATGCCAAAAAATTCAACATTGCATTGGAACCAAGTGCCGGCTATTTCGTTAGTGATGGAATTGCAATAGGATTAAAATTGATTGCTGACTTTGCTACCATTGAAGACGCGGACAACACATTCAATTACGGTTTACTACCATTTGCACGCTATTATTTTCCGGAGGGATCTTCACCAACAGGAAGATTCTTTGCTGAAGCTAAAGCAGGGATAGCCGGAAGCAAGGGTGGAGATGATGTTAACTTTGGTTTTGGAGCTGGCTTAGGCTATTCTCATTTTGTTTCAAGAACTGTAGCGTTAGAAGCTCAGGTTGGATACAATGATCTGGCAGGTGCCTCTTCGGTGGGTACACAAGGAGGCCTTGGTTTAATGGTAGGTTTTCAAATTTATCTTCCAGGCAATCGTTAATCAGGTTTAACATATAAAACAGGAACTCTTTTAATAAGATGTTCCTGTTTTATTCTTGGTTTAAATTAACTTCTGATAGGTCCTCCACCATAGATCCGGCAATTCACCATCAATGGCTATTTGGTAATCTTCATAACGGCAGGGAACCATATGGTAACGCTCGTTAACTGACTTTGTGTTCGGATAGGGAACTTGCATCCACCAGCGGTCAGACTTTTTACTTTTTACAAAAACTACTTCATGTTCATCGGCTGTTAAAGAGGTCCTGTAGATAATATAGGCTGATTTTGGCTGCAATGGAAAATCTTTCTTCCGACCGTAATAACCGTCTATAAAGTACCATACCATTTGTGCTAGCAGAATAGCAGTTTGCCCGTTTTGATCTAAATCCGGATTAAATTCATAAAAGCCGATAGAAGTAAGCTTATCGCTCATACCTGCATAGCGACACATCTGACATGCTTCTTCACCGTAAAAACCATTCGGACCAGCATTCGCATTTGCAAAGGCATTTGAAGAACGAATAGCCCCCATATCAAAACTTATCATATCGGCATTGCGGAGTATCGGTTCTGCCTGTTCTATCTTACTCGAAAACGTACCCAAACGATATACATCAAAAAGAAGCTTATCCAATACCTTAAGGCTCTCAGTATTTACGAAATAAGATTGGTAACCGATATTACTAAAATTGAACAAGTAATTAGGCTGATGAAGCATGATCTTATTCAAATAAGACCTTGATGTTGTGTCACTTTCTACGTTACTATCTTCTTCCAGATCGAAGGCCGGATCAATAACTACCAGATCTACCCGTTGCTCTAATTTCTCATAAGCCATGTACTGAGCATATGTGAGATCTTGTCCACCACCAATAATAATAGGCAGCACATCGTTTTTTACCAACTCTGCAACAACTGTCCTTACAGCCGCATAGGTATCGCTTACTGAATATCCCTGTTGTATATTTCCCAAGTCGACCATACCGGTTTTATGTTCTCCCTGGTGCAGTTGATAGAATTTTTTACGGAAGGCATCTGCAGCTGAAGCACAGCCTTTATTATTGATAGCTTTTCTATCATCTGCTACCCCAAATATGGCAATATCAACACCTTCTAAGTCCGGGAAATCTTGTTCATAAATTGTTATTAATGAACCAAGCTGACTACTTAAAAAGGAAGCCTCTTTCTTTATTTCCTGAACGTTGACTGGTGTAAAAAAATCGATTAACGACATAAATTGGCTTAAAATATATGAGATGGTAAAACAGATAATTCCTGCAAATATCCATTTAATACCTTACTTTTGAAAGTGAATAATGCACTGAATTAATTTCCAAAAAATATTAATGTGATATTAGTAACGGGCGGAACTGGTTTTATAGGATCTCTTGTAATTAAAAGCTTGCTAGAAAAAGGTAAATCTGTTTTAGCAATAAAACGTGCAAGTTCCATTATTCCACAAGAACTACTTTATAAAGCCAACCTATTCTGGTTTGATGCTGACATAATGGATTATTTCTCACTGGAAGATGTTTTCACCCAGGTTCGGCAAGTATATCATTGTGCAGGTATGGTTTCCTTTAATACAGCAGACAGAAAGGAATTAATGGATGTGAACGTAGGTGGAACTACTCATATTGTTAATCTTTGTCTTGAGAAAAAAGCCCGGTTAGTATATCTAAGTTCAGTAGCCGCTTTGGGCGAAGGAAAAGACAGCGAATTTATTAATGAGAAATCAAAATGGGAATGGCATCCTAAACTAAGTGGCTATAGCATTTCAAAATTTGAAGCTGAAAGAGAAGTTTGGCGAGGGATTGCAGAAGGCTTGGATGCTGTTATTGTTAACCCAACGATTGTAATTGGTGCTGACAACTCCAGCAATACTGCTCAGCTGTTTTCACTCATAGAGAAAGGACTAAAATACTATCCTACCGGCAGCACTGGTTTTGTAGATGTTGAAGATCTGGTTTCTATTATGATTAAACTCATGGAGTCGCCTGATATTTCAGGAACCAACTTCCTGATCAATAATCTTAACCTAAGTTATAAGGAGTTTTTCCAACAATATGCACGTATCGTAAAAAAAGATCCGCCTTCCATTCCAACCAACCGCTATCTGCTAGCTTTTGCATGGCGAGCACAAACTTTGCTTTCATATCTTAAGATTATGAAACCGAAGCTGACTAAAGAGATAGCCCGTTCCTCGATCAAAAGGCATATTTACAGCAATGAAAAAATAACAAATACATTAAATTATTCTTTTAAACCCTTTGATCTTAGTTTAGAAGAAATCAGTCATTAACACCTATATTTGCGTCAAATTTCATTAAACTTCATGAAAACAAATTATATCATAGATTTTGATAGCACTTTTACACAGGTAGAAGCGCTGGATGAACTAGCAAAAATTTCTTTGAAAAACAATCCGGAACGTGAGCAGCATTTAGCTGATATTGAAGAATTAACAAACCTGGCAATGGATGGAAAACTTTCTTTCCGTGAAAGTCTGACGCGCAGGGTGCAGCTTTTACATGCTAACCGCGAGCATCTGGATGCACTTATCAAGAAATTAAAGAAAAAGGTATCTGCCTCTTTCTCACGCAATAAGGAGTTTTTTAAAGATAACTCGAAGGATGTATTTATCGTTTCCGGTGGATTTAAAGAATTTATTTGTCCGGTTGTAGCCAATTACCATATCCCAGAGAAAAATGTATATGCAAATACGTTTCTTTTCGATGATGAAGGCTATATTTACGGTTTCGACGAAAAGAATCCCCTATCAGAAGAAGGTGGGAAAGTTAAGCTATTAAAGGAGCTTAAGCTGGAGGGTAAAGTTTACGGCATTGGGGATGGATACTCTGATTTTCAATTAAAGGAATCGGGTATGATCGAAAAATTTTATGCCTTTACCGAAAATATAGAACGCGCTTCGGTTTCTTCAAAGGCAGACCATATAGCTCCTACTTTTGATGAGTTTTTGTATATCAATAAACTTCCACGGGCTATTTCCTATCCTAAGAATCGGATTAAATGCTATGTTATCGGAGACGTACCACATCATGCTATAAAATTTCTAGAAAAGGATGGTTTTAGTACCATTCAACTTAATAAAATTGAAGGTGAAGACTTAAGTGAAGCAGGAATGATTTTGTTTCAAGATGGACTTACGTTTACAAATGAACAGATAGAGAAAGCATCTCGCTTAAAGACAATTGGCTATTTGGGAAACAGTAAGCGCAAGATCGACAAGAACTTTTGCCTTCAAAAAGGTATTGTTTTATTTGATGATAAAAAAGACACCTGGAAGAGCGCGGATTTTATTCCGAAGCGAATGGCTGATTTCATTAACAACGGCGATACGAAAATGAGCCGGAACTTCCCTAACCTAAAAGTTCCATTAATGGACAATGCTCATCGCTTGATCCATATTCACGAAAATATACCTGGTATCATGGCACAGATCAACGGTACCTTCCGGAATAACAATGTCAATATCGTTGCTCAGTTTCTAATGACGAAAAATGGGATAGGTTATGTTATAACCGATATTAGCAGAAAATACGACAAGAAGCTTTTAACAGAATTAAAGTCTATTGCACATACTATTAAATTTAGAGTGCTCTATTAAAGAAAGGCTTATCTTAAACTAGTGGAATTTGAAATGCATTTTAGATCTCACTAGTTTAAAACGCTTTCCAGCGTAGTATGCAATTCTTCACCACGAATATTAGTGGCTATAATTTTACCTGCAGGATCCAGTAAGAAGTTTCTCGGAATAGCTTTTACACCGTATTTCTTAGCGGCTTCATTATTCCAGAACTTCAAATCAGACACCTGAGTCCAGGTTAATTGATCATCGTTAATTGCCTTTAACCACGCATTTCTACCAGTTTCACGATCCAAAGAGACTCCTAATACAGTGAATCCTTTATCTTTATACTTTGTATAAGCTGCTACTATATTAGGATTTTCCTGACGGCATGGCGCACACCAGCTTGCCCAAAAATCAATGAGTACATATTTACCATGAAATGAGGAAAGAGTTACCGGCTTGCCTTCCGGATCGTTCTGTGTAAAGTCGGGCGCGATAGCTCCTACCATAACCAGTTTTCCTAATTCAAGCTCTTCACGTAACGCTTTTGCTGGCTCCATTTCTTGAAGTGATGGTGATAAGGCATCTAAAAGAGGTTCTACCAAAGTAACATCAGGTACAGGGCCTGCTACCTCTACCAAGGTTCTCAAGCTTAAAAGGGAATTCGGATTGGTTTTAATAAAAGATATATAGGCCTCATCCTTTTCTTTTTGCAAAGCATTGTATTGACTCTCTAAACTTTCATTAAATTCTTTTGAGTTTAATTCCTCCTGGGTAGCTTCACTGAATTTTTTCCTGAAAGCTTTTTCTTTAGTTGTTACTGCAGCCAGACTTGCGTTCAGCTTATAGCGATCGTCGTTTAAAGGAGTACCCGACAAAACTGCATTATACGCTGAGTCGGTTCCTTTTATACTAATCATTCCATCCTCCAGAAACAAATTTAAAATATCAGGACTGCTCAATTGAGACATTCCTACTCCTTTATGATCAATCGTTAATAGAGCATCGCCTGGCTGACTTACCACACCGGCAAATGTGAATTTACCTTGGTTGATTGTTGCTGAATCTATCTTTCTCTGTGCTCCATCGCTATATATAAGATAGGCTTTAGCTGTATTCGTCAGGTTCGTTATTTCTCCAGTGATTGTATAGTTCGCTTGTGCAAATACCATAAAAGGTAATACTACAAGAGCACTCAGTAACATTCTCTTAATCATTGTATTTTCTTTTTACCGGGACATATTCAGACAATCCCTCCAAGCAAAATTAACTATTTATAGATAGATCTCGGTCATCTAAAATTAATATTAGAATTCAAATCCTTTTTTTCTTAAATTGCGCTTGTATAGGTCAAATATTAAATATTGTGGAAAAAGTGCATTCTATAGAAGTTGAGCAAACAACGTCGTCTCGTTTAGCTCAAGTAGATTTTGAGAATCTGAAGTTCGGACACATCTTGTCTGATCACATGTTGGTAGCAGAATATAATAATGGTGCGTGGCAAAGTGTCAAGATCGTACCTTATGGCAATATCGTCATGAGCCCATCCAGCTCATTCATTCATTACGGACAATCAATATTTGAAGGAATCAAAGCTTATAAACTAGAGAATGGAGATGTAAGTATTTTCCGTCCAAATCAAAATCATGAGCGCTTTAACAAATCAGCTGCTCGCTTAGAGATGCCTACTGTCCCTGCTGAAATTTTTATGGACGGTTTAAAAACATTAATTGATTTGGATAGAGATTGGGTACCTCCAACAAAGGATGCTTCTTTATATATCCGTCCTTTTATGTTTGCAACCGAGGCTGCATTGGGTGTACACCCTTCTGCGAGTTATACATTTATGATTATTACGAGCCCTGTGGGTTCTTATTATAACAAACCGTTACGCTTAAAAGTAGAAACTCATTATACACGTGCTGCTAATGGCGGAGTAGGATTCTCTAAGAACGCAGGTAATTATGCGCTATCTCTTCATCCAACTAAATTGGCTCAGGAAGAAGGTTTTGACCAATTAATTTGGACAGACGCAAAAGAACATGCTTATATAGAAGAAGCTGGAACAGCTAATCTTTTATTTAGAATAGGAGATACGTTGATAACTCCTTCTGCGGAAACCATTTTAAGAGGCATTACCCGATTAAGCATTATGGCGATTGCTGAAAAATGGGGTTTGAAGACTGAATCTCGCAAAGTATCTGTCCAAGAATTGATTGATGGAATTGAGGCTGGTATTGTTACGGAAGCTTTCGCTGCTGGTACTGCAGCTACCTTAACTCCTATTGCAGAAATCGGATTTCAAGGAAAAGTATATAAATTAAGCGATCCGTCTACCCGTGAATTTTCAAATAAAGTTTTAGCTTATTTGAATGATTTACGCTATGGAAGGATTGAAGATGAATTTGGATGGAATTTAGTGGTTGATTAAACCACTATTTCTCCTCCTTCTTTTTATTAAATACACCTTTAATAAAGGAGCCTACCTTTTGAGCAGCTTGTTTTGTATCCTCAACTCGCTGCTTAGTTCTTTCGGCTGTTTTCTTAAGTCTCGCTTCTCGCTCCTGGCTAACACCAACGCTTGTCTTTACGCCCTGGAATATACTCTTCCACATGAATTTAAAAAGCGAGTATGTTTGCGGACGTCCGTAATAAACAGTGCCCGAAGTAAATTCTCCTGACTCAGTTGGGTTGCTGCTATTGATAATAAAGTTGTTTGCAACGGAGGAAGCAATCTTACTCTGAGAAAGAATACCCTTCTCTTCTAACATCAATAACTTAACTTTTAGGTTATTATACCGGAAATTTACCGTTCCTCGGGCATCCTTTTCATTTGCTTTGAAATTAAAGGCCAGGCTTTGAATATTAGCAGAATTTATTTCTACTTCGGCGAGGGGTAGCAGCACCGGGTTTAAGGCTCTGCCATTCATCGCATTTAACTTGCCCTGAAATTCAAAAGCACCTATATCCGAAATTAAATCAAACTGCAAATTTGCTTGCAAAGATGCTGCATTCATGAATTTAGTTTGCATGGAAACACCCATAAGATGATTGCGGCTAATGGCTAATGAATCATTGGTAACATTCGTAAAGCGAATGGTTGAATTATTAAATGATAATTTTCCTCTTTGCTGAGTAACCTTACTGAGCTCTTCATAAGAGATATCAGTATGCAGAATATTAAGGGTATCAATGTTTAAATTCCACGCCAATTTCTGTAATTGCTGGTGTGGATCCTTTCCCTTTTTACTTGTAGGAATCCGTGCATAATTTGCGTTATTATAGATTTCAACCGAACCTTTTTCAATATTAATTTTCTGTGCATGAAAGCGTTGATTCTTTAACAGTTCCGGAATATTTATATTCTCAACTAACAAGGAGTCGAAAGCTAAATCAAAACGATCGGTAGGTTTTTCTACAACTTTATAAAAATCAGCCTTACTCTGACGTGGTTTTAACTCTATCCGGTTAATCTTTAAACGTTTATCGGATGTAGAGAAGTCTACTTCTGAGAAATTGATGTAGTACATACTGTCCCGGGTAGCAATTTGATAGCTATCCATTTTAAAATCAACACCAGACGAATAATAAATGCGCGATGAATCTTGCTGGGAGAGCGAATCGATCAGAAAATCATGGACAACTATGTTGATATTCTTCAGCTTCGTTTCCTTCGACTCTTCCAATGTATTGTTTCGATAGGTAAAATTTAAGTTGTTCACATTAAAATTATCAACATGAAGCTCTTTAAGAAACTTGGATAGTTTTTGATAAGGCGTTTTCTTCTTTTTTGGTTGAATTGAATCATTCTGTGATAAATCTTCATTCATAATCAGGATTGTTGGATCCTGCACTATAAATTCATCAATATTCAACTTCTGCTGTTTATACAATCTGGTTGGATGAAAATTCCTAATCTTAATTGATTTTATTTGAATCGAATACTGATTATCCGGTGCATCGCCTGTTGCCTTTAAGCGGTCATAAACTTCTTTAACAGGAGTTAACGAAACATTAGTGAGATAAGCGTTTCCACTATACCAACTAAAATCAAATTCATCATAACTCAAATGATAAAGACTATCAGTGGAGGAGCTGACAAGAGCCTGCAAGCGTTCATTAAGGATTGGTTTCCAATGTCTACTTATATACCAAGAGCCGCCTATCAAGATTAACAGTACAACTACAAATATGATAATAGCAATTTTCCAACCCTTCTTCATAATTTATACCATTAAAGTTCTGGTATTCCTACATTTACTTTTATTCCCGTAAAGATACTCTTCCACATCAGATTAAAAAAGGATCTTTCACGATCGTGAATATAACTTACATCGGCACTTAGAGGGACCTCACCTTTCCTTCGGGGGTTGCTGTTTTTTACGATAAAGGTATTTGCCAGAAAAGAAAGTAAGCCTTTCTTCTTCAATGCCTTTCCGTCCTTGCCTAATAAGCTAACTTTTAAATCACTATAAAGCATCTGAACATGAGCTGTTGAGCCATAACTATTTGCATTAACATCAAACGTAACTTTCTGTATTGTTCCGTCTTCAATCTTTGCCATTGCAAGCGGTTCTAATAGTTTATTATAGAATGGGCCTGCCGATTGCCCCAAAGAACCTTTATAGTTGAATTCCCCATCTTTATCTGCCATATTCAAATTGATATCAACCAATAGCTTGACCTTTCCTAAAAAGTTAGTTTGAAATGTGGTACGGCACCAGGGATCCTTCTTCCATTGTAAACTGTCGTTTGTAATATTATGAAGTGTACCATAGATATTTGTAAAAAAAGCAGTACCTGCCTTTTCCGATTGAACACTTAGTTCCTTGTAATATACATCAAAGTTCTTTACATGCATGGTATCTACTATCAGTGGAACAGCCAACCTTTTTATAGCAATGTTCGGAAAGTTTCCAATCTTTAATCCCCTGTTCGGAGGCAGCATTTTATTGTGAAAGACACGCAGTTCAGCATCCTCAAGATTTAAAACCGATATGTGTAAGCGACCTTCTGCTTCCAGATGCTTGTAGTTTACATCCTGAGCACTTAATCGCTGAATAACCATATTATAACGATCGCCTTCTTTACCCATGCGTTGCGAAAACTCCAATTCGGGATATTGAGGAATAACTTTAAAATCAAGAATATCGATGGTTTTGTTTTTCATGGAAGTCTTTACTTCGCCAATCGTATATTTATACATTCCATCATTAGACGCGAATTGTACCTTTCTACTATTAATCCGGATATCTTTGCAAAACCAAAAGACTGTTGAATCTTTCTGACTGAGAGAATCAATGAAAACCGACTCTAATGCAAAGCTTAAATTACTCCACTTTCCTCCTCGCCTGGTCGTATCACCCTTTTCCTGTTGGACATAGGACAGTTCATTAACTCTGAGCACTTTTATCTTTGCATTTTTTAACAAGGATGGCATTAACTCATATAAGGTTTTGTTTACGTTGGAATCAACCTTTGCCGTGTCACTCATTTTCATAACAATAAGATCGGGCTTGTTGAGTGTAATGCTGGAAACCTGTAGGTTCTTTTTGAAATATATCTTTAAGAAACTAAGACCTGATATGTCTAATGAGACCGCATTTATTTCAAAAATACTGGAAGCACGTTGTGTGCTATCAAGCTGAAAATAGGCTGCTGTATCCGGAACGAGCTGGAAGTTTTTCAATCCAATAGATCCGCTTAATAAACTGACATCCATTCTATCGAATTTCAATTCATACAAGCCTTTAGTTTCTGTATATATCCGTTTTTTCAGGGTTTCAGGGAGCCTGTTCTGCAAGATAAATCCACCAATAATCAACAATAAAACAATAAAACCGATTACAGCTGCTGTCCAAATTAAAATTTTCTTCCAATTGGTTTTAATTGAATTTATCAGGTCACTTTGGTTTTTATCCATAAAGTATAATAAAACTCATTCTTATTTGTTTCTATTAACATAAATTAAGGTAAATAGTTCATTCACTGAAAACTTATATTTATTTTACTTATCATTAACATGACAAACTGTCATTATATCATTTTTTTTGTATCTTTGATGCTCGAAATAAAAAGCTATGTTAGAATTAAATATTCAATCAAAAGAACACGATGAGGCTCGCCAAGGGGAAGCACTTTTGCTAAAGAATGATCTATTAATAAATAATAGCAGGAAGCTATATATCGAAAGTTATGGCTGCCAAATGAACTTTGCAGATAGTGAAATCGTCGCTTCTATCCTATTCGACTATGGCTTTGAAACTACAGCTACTTTTAATGATGCAGATGTTATTTTTATTAACACCTGTTCTATTCGGGAGAATGCAGAGCAACGCGTACGTAAACGCTTAACTGATTTTAAAACCGCGAAGAGTCAAAACCCTGGAATGATTATCGGAGTTCTGGGTTGTATGGCTGAACGGTTGAAATCTAAATTCTTAGATGAAGAAAAATTAGTCGACCTAGTGGTTGGCCCCGATGCTTACCGTGATCTACCCAACCTTATTGGTAAAGTTGAAGAAGGCTCCCGCGAAGTAAATGTGCTACTCTCGAGAGAAGAAACCTATGCTGATATTAGTCCGGTACGTTTAAATACGAATGGAATAACCGCATTTATTTCCATTATGCGAGGCTGCGATAATATGTGTTCATTTTGCGTAGTGCCATTTACACGCGGAAGAGAACGGAGCAGGAGTGCTGAATCAATTGTAAAAGAAGCAAGGGATTTATTTGAGGCAGGCTATCGTGAAGTAACGTTATTAGGACAAAATGTTGACTCGTATAAATATAAAGCAGACGATAAAGAGGATGGAGCAGTTATAAGCTTTGCAAATTTATTGGCTATGGTTGCAGATATTGATCCATTACTAAGGGTGCGCTTTTCTACCTCACATCCAAAAGACCTTACGGATGATGTTCTGTATACAATTGCCAAATATTCTAATATTTGCAATAGCATCCATTTGCCCATCCAATCAGGCAGTTCACGCGTTCTGGATTTAATGAACCGCACCTATACAAGGGAGTGGTATATTGACCGCATAAATGCGATTCGTAAAATTGTACACAACTGTGGTATTTCAACTGATATTATTTCCGGGTTCTGTACTGAGACAGAGCAAGATCATGAAGATACATTATCCATTATGGATTTGGTTCAATACGATTACGCCTATATGTTTACCTATTCTGAGAGACCGGGAACATTAGCTGCAAAGCGGTATGAAGATGATGTGCCTGAGGAAGTAAAAAAACGTAGACTGACAGAAATTGTTAGTAAACAACGTGGCTATAGTCTTAAAAGACTTGAAAGCCAGGTAGGAAAGACTCATCATGTGCTTATTGAAGGCTTTTCAAAGCGATCAGATCAGGATTTCTGTGGTAGAAATGATCAGAATGCAATGGTAGTTTTTCCTGTTGTTGATTCTTATAAAATTGGTGATTATGTAACCGTAATGGGGGAAACCTGTACGTCGGCTACATTAATTGGAAAAATTATTGAATAAGTAGGTATGGATATACAAGATGTAAAAAACAGGTTTGGAATTATTGGGAACTCTCCTCTTTTAAACCGGGCCATTGATGTTGCCAAGCAAGTTGCACCTACGGATATCTCTGTTTTAATAACTGGTGAGAGTGGTAGTGGTAAAGAAGTATTTTCACATATTATCCATCAATTGAGTGCAAGAAAGCACGGCCCTTTTATTGCAGTGAACTGTGGCGCTATTCCGGAAGGGACGATTGATTCTGAGCTTTTCGGACATGAAAAAGGTTCTTTTACAGGTGCACATGAAGCCCGTAAAGGATATTTTGAAGTGGTTAACGGGGGCACGATCTTCTTAGATGAAGTAGCTGAGCTACCTGTTGGAACGCAAGCCAGGCTACTACGTGTATTGGAATCAGGAGAGTATATTCGGGTAGGTTCATCAAAAGTACAAAAAACCGATGTCCGTATTGTTGCAGCAACAAACGTAGATGTATACAATGCTGTAGAAAACGGCAAATTCAGGGAAGACTTATATTACAGGCTGAATACTGTTCCGTTAAGAATCCCTTCATTACGTGAACGTAAAGAAGATATCAATCTGATATTCCGGAAATTTATTTCTGATTTTACAGATAAATATCGGAGCCCAAGTGTACAACTAACAGAAGATGCTCAAAGACTATTAATGGAATACGGCTGGCCGGGAAACGTTCGTCAACTAAAGAACGTTGCAGAGCAGATTGCTGTTCTTGAAAAGGATCGCACCATTACTTCACAAACCATAAAAAATTATTTACCTCCTGAAGGAAAAAGCAACTTACCTATGCGTATATCGCATGGTAATAAGGATGATTTTTCAGAAAGGGATCTATTATACAAAGTTCTTTTTGATATGAAAAAGGACATGGTTGAGTTAAAGAAATTGGTTGTCGGCATTGTAAATAATGGCATTAATTCATCTACAATAGATGAACATTCTCCTTATATCAATCAATTATACCAGGAAATAGATCAGCCGCGTGTAGAGTTCCCCAGCTCTCCTACCCTAACGATCCATCAGCCAAATCTCGATAGATCAGACGATATTAATATTACCGAGGATGTAGAAGAAGTCGAAGAATCTTTATCATTAATAGATAAGGAATCTGATTTAATTAAGAAAGCGCTTAAAAAACATAAAGGAAAACGTAAATTAGCTGCACAGGAACTAGGTATTTCAGAACGCACACTATACCGTAAAATTAAAGACCTAAATCTAAACTAATGCTCCTTGCTATTAAAAATAAACTAACCTACGCACTTCTTTTATTCGTTGTTTTAGGATGCAACTTGTCTTGTGGTATCTATAGTTTTACCGGTGCTTCTATACCGCCAACGATGGAAACAGTCAGCGTTGATTTCTTTGAGAATAATGCCCCTCTAGTCGTATCTTATCTAAGTCAGGATTTTACAGAGGCATTGAAAGAAAGGATCAGGAACCAAAGCCGGCTGAGTATGGTTAGAACAGATGCCGATGCATCCTTCTCGGGAAGAATTACCGGTTATACCATTAATCCGACTGCAGTTCAAGGAAATGATCGTGCGGGGTTAAATCGATTATCCATCACAGTAAGTGTACAATATACCAATACGGTTAACCCAACATTAAACTTTGATGAAAGCTTTACTCGTTTTAAAGATTTTTCTACAAATGCCGGTCCTATTCAAAGTCAGGAACAACAACTGATAAAAGATATTAATGCTATGCTAACTGAAGATATTTTTAACCGTGCATTTGCAAATTGGTAAATGAAGAATATTAACGTGGAAATAAGTAACAAACGAGAGATGTTTTATCAGTTCTTAGCCAGTCCGGATGAAGCTGATTTAACTGAAGTTAAGGAACTTTGTAAAGAATATCCCTATGTACAATCGCTTTGGGCTTTACAAGCACGATTAAGCTTTTTGCAAAACACCGGGGATGCTAAGGAAATTTATCAAAAAGCAATCTTACACAGTACTCATCCTGAACTATTCCGGGAATTTGTGTATAAACCTCAAACTCAAGTTGAAGAAATCGAGTATATTGATACGGAAGACTATTCTATTGAAGAAGAGCTTCAAGATCCAATAGTTTCTGATTCATTAAGCCCGGAAAGGACTGAAGCGTTAAACGAAGGAGAGGATTCAACACCCAGCCGTTACATGGATGACTGGATGCCTTATACATTCGTTTGGTGGCTTCAAAAGACCCGAATGGAATATGCGGAAACCTATCAGCCCTATGCTTCTTCAGACCTTAATGGAAAAGGGAACAAGACTGGCAAGAATAACTTACCTAATCCTTTAGATCAGCAAATCAGGGAGCATATTTTTAATCTTCAAGATCCGGAAGCGAAATTAAGTGAACAGTTTGGTGGAAGCGCTAAAGTTTTTAAGGTTCCTCATAAAGAAGATGCAATAATAGAAAAGTTCATTAAAGAGGATCCTCAAATAAAGCCTCCGGCAGCCGATAAAATCAATTTAGAGAACAAGGCGCGTAAAAGTGCGGAGGATAATTCAGGTTTCGTATCAGAAACGCTAGCCAAAATCTATACTGAACAAGGACTTTATCACAAAGCTTTAGACACTTATAAAAAATTAAGTTTGAAATATCCCGAAAAAAGTCTTTATTTTGCAAACCTTATTGAAAAACTGAATCAGAAATTAAATTAATTATACAATGTTTTATTTATTTATCGCTCTTATTATCCTAGCTTGCGTTTTACTTGTATTTGTAGTGTTAATACAAAATCCGAAAGGCGGTGGGTTAAACTCAAATTTCGCCGGATCAAACAACCTAATGGGTGTTAAACGTACAGGAGATATTCTTGAGACAGGTACCTGGGTATTAGTTATAGCTATCATGGTTATTTCTTTATTAATTAATGCAACCATGCCTACCGATGGTGGTGCTGCTATAGGTGGTTCCGGATTAGGGGATCAAATTAATCCTACATCTGTACCTACTACTACAGCTCCGAATTCGACCGCGCCTTTGGCTCCGGTTACAGTTCCGCAAAACGATACAACTAAGTAAATTAAACATTGAGATGAATGGAGGGGATGAATGGATTTCATCCCCTTTTTTATGTAAAGATTACTCTGTCATTTTTGCATAGCTAATGACAGCTTAAATGGAGAGGTTTCGCTTTACAGAGCAAAAGAATGAAAAATTGGCAAGAATTATACAAAAACAGGCTTTGGCATAATTCCTGAACAACAAGTTAAAGTATTAAACATTAAATTTTTAATAGATCAAATTATGGCATTAAACATTAAACCTATCGGAGACAGAGTGGTTGTACAGGCCGCTCCTGCAGAAGAAAAAACCGCATCAGGGATTTATATTCCAGATACCGCAAAAGAAAAACCTCAACGTGGCTCTGTGGTAGCTGTTGGTGATGGTAAAGTTGACGAACCATTAACGGTAAAAGTTGGTGATGAAGTACTTTACGGGAAATATGCAGGTACAGAAATTACCTACGAAGGGAAAGAATATTTAATTATGCGCGAATCAGATATTTATGCAGTTCTTTAATTGTATTCTAAATTAGCATAACATTCATAAAAATTAATCAACGTTTGAATAATTATCTGATTAAAAGATCAATTCTAATTACTTAAACATTACAATTAAATAAAAATGGCAAAAGAAGTAAAATATAATATTGATGCGCGTGATGCTTTAAAAAGAGGTGTTGACACGTTAGCAAATGCTGTAAAAGTAACCTTAGGTCCAAAGGGTCGTAATGTAATTATCGAGAAAAAATTCGGTTCTCCGGCTATTACCAAAGATGGTGTTACGGTAGCTAAAGAAATTGACCTGAAAGAACCAATGGAAAACATGGGTGCTCAAATGGTAAAAGAAGTAGCTTCTAAAACTGCTGATCAGGCTGGTGATGGAACAACCACTGCTACTGTTTTGGCTCAGGCTATTATTACTGCTGGTATTAAAAACGTTGCAGCTGGTGCAAACCCAATGGATTTAAAACGTGGGATCGACAAAGCGGTTTCTATCGTTGTAAATAACCTGCAATCTCAATCTCAGACTGTAGGAGAAGATAGTCAAAAAATTAAACAAGTTGCTTCAATCTCAGCAAACAATGACGAAATTATCGGTTCATTAATTGCTGAAGCAATGAACAAAGTTGGTAAAGACGGTGTAATAACTGTTGAAGAAGCAAAGGGTACTGAAACTGAAGTTAAAACTGTTGAAGGTATGCAGTTTGACCGCGGTTATTTGTCGCCTTACTTTGTTACCAATACCGACAAAATGGAAGTTGAATTAGAAAGCCCTTATATTTTGATCTACGATAAGAAGATCAGTAACATGAAGGAACTTCTTCCTATTTTAGAAAAACAAGTACAAACAGGAAAACCACTTTTAATTATTGCAGAAGATTTAGACGGAGAAGCTTTAGCTACATTGGTAGTGAATAAGATCCGTGGTTCATTGAAGGTTGCAGCTGTTAAGGCTCCAGGATTCGGTGATCGTAGAAAAGCAATGTTAGAAGATATCGCTATCTTAACAGGTGGTACCGTTATCTCTGAAGAAAGAGGTTTCAAATTAGAAAATGCTGAATTAGAATTCTTAGGTCAGGCAGAAAAAGTACTTATCGATAAAGATAATACGACCATGATCAATGGTTCTGGTAACAGCGAAGATATTAAAGCACGTGTAAATCAGATTAAAGCACAAATTGAAAGCACTACTTCTGATTACGATCGTGAAAAACTTCAAGAACGTTTAGCAAAATTAGCTGGCGGTGTTGCTGTATTATATGTTGGAGCTGCAACTGAAGTTGAAATGAAAGAGAAGAAAGACCGCGTAGACGATGCTTTACATGCAACACGTGCAGCAGTTGAAGAAGGTATTGTAGCTGGTGGAGGTGTAGCCTTCATTCGTGCAATTGAAGCTTTAGCTGATCTGAAAGGTGAAAACGAAGACGAAACTACTGGTATCAATATCATTAAGCGTGCAATCGAAGAGCCTCTACGTCAAATCTGTACTAACGCAGGAGTTGAAGGATCAATCGTAGTTCAACGAGTAAAAGAAGGTTCTGATGATTATGGGTACAATGCTCGTACAGACTCTTATGAAAACTTAATTAAAGCTGGTGTTATTGACCCGACTAAAGTTTCTCGTATAGCATTAGAAAATGCAGCTTCTATTGCATCTATGTTATTAACTACTGAAGTAGTTTTAGCTGATGCTCCTGAAGAAGATAAAGGCGGTGCCGGTGCCCCTCCAATGGGCGGTATGGGTGGAATGATGTAATATCATTAAAAGCCTCACATAAATTATAGAAAAGCCATTCTGTTTATTCAGAATGGCTTTCTTCATTAAAAATATTCTCTATTAATTCTTTAGTCTCTTTATTGCTTTTTTATAATTATTTTTGATTAGAAAATCGACGGGTATGAATAGATATATATTGTTTTTAAAGAAGTATTTTTTTCTTAGTTCTATTACCTTATTACTATT
>Ga0160445_100263_pt1 | contig 36469 bp, 27 predicted proteins | sample HID1972M_E1MG_FD_108215 | JGI IMG/M metagenome (GOLD analysis project Ga0160445, IMG submission 108215) | Enriched pill bug-associated microbial communities from UW Madison campus, WI, USA - HID1972M_E1 MG | ecosystem: Host-associated > Arthropoda: Insects > Digestive system > Unclassified ... | reverse complement strand
TGGGTGCTCAAGACAGTTCCGACCATGGGCGCCGGCTGGTGCCCACCGGGCATGCTCGGTATTGGCATCGGCGGCACCGCCGAGAAAGCTGCGGTGATGGCCAAAGAAGTGTTGATGGAATCCATCGACATCCACGAGCTGAAAGCCCGTGGCCCACAGAACCGCATCGAAGAAATGCGTCTGGAGCTGTTCGAGAAGGTCAACCAGTTGGGCATCGGCGCCCAGGGCCTCGGTGGCCTGACCACCGTGCTCGACGTGAAAATCATGGACTACCCGACCCACGCAGCCTCGCTGCCGGTGTGCATGATCCCGAACTGCGCCGCCACCCGTCACGCGCACTTCGTGCTCGACGGTACAGGTCCAGCCTCGCTGGAAGCGCCACCGCTGGACGCCTACCCGGAAATCGTCTGGGAAGCCGGCCCGTCGGCCCGTCGCGTCAACCTCGACACCCTGACCCCGGAAGACGTGCAGAGCTGGAAGCCGGGCGAAACCGTCCTGCTCAACGGCAAAATGCTCACCGGGCGCGACGCCGCGCACAAGCGCATGGTCGAGATGCTCAACAAGGGTGAAACACTGCCGGTCGACCTCAAAGGTCGCTTCATCTACTACGTTGGCCCGGTTGATCCGGTCGGTGACGAAGTGGTTGGCCCGGCTGGCCCGACCACCGCGACGCGGATGGACAAGTTCACCCGTCAGATCCTTGAGCAAACCGGCCTGTTGGGCATGATCGGCAAATCCGAGCGCGGCCCTACCGCAATCGAAGCGATCAAGGACAACAAAGCGGTGTACCTGATGGCCGTTGGCGGCGCTGCTTACCTGGTGGCTCAGGCGATCAAGAAGTCGCAAGTACTGGCGTTTGCCGAACTGGGCATGGAAGCGATCTACGAGTTCGAAGTCAAAGACATGCCGGTCACCGTTGCGGTAGACAGCAAAGGTGAGTCGGTACACATCACCGGCCCTGCGATCTGGCAACAGAAGATTAGCGAAAGCCTGGCGGTAGAAGTGCAGTAAGTTTTTGCAGTACTGAAAAAGGCCGATTCATCTGCGAGGATGAACCGGCCTTTTTTGTGGGCGTGACCATCGCGATAAAAACCCCGGACAAGCATACAAAATGATCTTGCGCACCTGTCAGATCTGACAGGTTACGCCGCCTGCACTTCTTGATAGCGTCACTCCACCTGCCCCGCATTCGCGCAGTGGATGGAACCATGGCCGATCAAGACCTCAGCATCGTCACCCCGTCAATCTCCAGAAGCGCGTCGATTGCCACCATTGGCAAGGACTGGGGCGTGGTCGGCCCGACGGGCGCAGCTTCTTTTGTGTTGCCGATCCCCTCTTCTGCCGGACGTGGCTGGGATCCGCAACTGTCACTGTCTTACAGCAGCCAGACCGGCAATGGTTCGTTCGGGATTGGCTGGGGAGTGGGCCTGGCGCAGATCAGTCGCCGTACCCACAAAGGCGTGCCGCGCTACACCGATCTCGACGAAATCGTCGGCCATGACGGCGAGGTGTGCAGACCTGAGTTTGAGAGCGATGGATCGATCAAGTCGCGCCAGGAAAGTAGCTACAACGGTTTGAATATCGGCCCGCATGAAGTGGTGCGCTACTGGCCCCAAGTCGAAAGCGATTTTACTCTCCGCGAATACTGGAAGCCTGTAGCAGACCAAACGCCTTTCTGGCTGATTCATGGCGCCGATGGCTCGCTGCAGGTGTACGGCAAGACCCCGTCTTCACGCATTGCAGATCCGGATGATCCACAGCGCGTGAGCGCGTGGCTAATCTGCGAAAGCCTGAATTCACGTGGCGAACACATCTGCTACGAATACAAGGCCGATGAAAAAGCCCCCGCCAGCGACTATGACCCCAGCGCCCAGCGATACCTGCAACGCGTCTGGTATGGCAATGCCGAGGCCAACGCAGACTTGTACGCCTGGAGTAACGCCAACCCTGCGGACATGAGTTGGCATTTTCATCTGCTGTTCGACTATGGCGAGCGCAGCACGGCGTACTCGGACAAACCTGCCTACTTCTGCGACAAGCCCTGGCTGCTGCGCAAGGACACGTTTTCCACTTACGGCCAAGGCTTTGAGGTCGGCACTCAGCGGCTGTGTCAGCAGGTGTTGATGTTCCATCATTTTCCGCTGGAAACGGGGCCCGAACCGGTGCTGGTTCGGCGGCTGCTGCTGGAGTACTCCAACAACCCGCAAACCGGCGGCTACAGCCTGCTGTCGGCCGCGCACTACCAAGCGTATGACAGCAGCGCTTACGTGGAAAACACACCTCCGGTGGAGTTTGACTACTCACCGTTCGTCATCAACAAAAGCCCTTCGCGCCTGTTTGAATCCGAGGCCATGCCGGGGATCGATACCGGGACGTATCGCTGCGTGGATTTGTACGGTGAAGGCGCTGTCGGTTTTCTCTGCTCCGACAACAATGCCTGGTACTACCGTGAGCCTGTCCGAGAAAGCAGCGGCCCGGATGCGATTGGCTACACACCGTGGACACTGCTGGAAAAAATCCCCGTCGCCAACAGCCAGCCGAACGCGCGGCAGATCCTCACCGATCAGACCGGAGACGGCCGGCTCGACTGGATCACGGTTGAACAAGGCATCAGCGGTTACAACACGTTGAATGCCGATCGGCGCTGGACGGCGTTCACCGCGTTCCGCACCTTCCCGGCGGAGTATTTGCACACCCTCGCACAACTCGGTGATCTGTCCGGCGATGGCCTCAGCTCGATTGCCTTGATCGGGCCGCACTCGGTGCGCCTGTATGCCAATCGCCGCGAGGAAGGTTTCGCCAAAGCCGAGGAAGTGGATCACACGCCCGACCGGTTACCGTTGTTCGGTTCTTCGCGCAGCCAACTGGTGATGCTGGGCAACTTGCGCGGCACCGACATGCCGGAGTTGTTCAGCATCAGTCACGATCAAATCAAATGCTGGCCCAATCTCGGGCACGGCACATTTGCCCATGGCCGCGTCATCTCCAGCCTGCCCTTCACCTACGGGCAGTTCGATACCGATCGGGTGCGCATCGCCGATCTGGACGGTTCCGGTGCCCCCGCCCTGCTCTATCTGAACAGTGAAGGCTTCGACATTTACCTGAATCGGGTCGGCAACGGTTTCGAGCAAACGCCGATCCACGTGCCGTGGCCGCAGGATGTGCGTTATGACCCCTTATGCCAGGTCACCGTCGCCGATCTGCAAGGTCTTGGCTGCGAGAGCCTGATCCTCACCGTAGCGCACAGCAAACCGCAGCACTGGCGCTATGACTTTGTTTCGGCCAAACCTTATCTGCTGACAGCCAGCAATAACAATATGGGCTGTAGCGCGAGCGTAAGTTACCGCAGCAGCGCGCAAGAATGGCTGGACGAGAAAACCCGACGGCTTGCCGAGCAGCCGACACAGACGCCGGCTTGTTACCTGCCGTTCCCGATTCAGGTGGTCAGCCGGCAAAGCCAACTGGATGAAATCACCGGCAATTGCACCACCCAGTTGTTCCGGTACGCCGAAGGTTTTTACGATGGCAAGGAACGCATGTTTCGCGGCTTCGGCTTCGTACAACAAACCGACAGTGAGAGCGCCAGCCCGGCTGATGACGCCAGCTTCACTGCGCCAGTGCGGGTGTGCAGCTGGTTTCATACCGGACAATCAATGGATCGCTCACGCGAGGGTTATTTCAAGCGCGACGCCGATGCCGTTGCGCTGGGCCGCACCGTGTTCAGCCAGTATCACCCCAGCGATGAATGCGATGTCGTGGTGACGCCACCCGAAGATGCTCACGACGAAATAGCCAGAGCACTGGCCGGTTCCATTGCCCGCATCGAAACCTACGCTGCCGACGCTGATCCGGCTGTCGCTGCGCCCTTCTCGGTGCAGGAAACCCGCTATCTGATTCGCGAAGTTCGCCCCAAAGGCGCACACGATGCGGCGCGGGTATTGCTGCCGATGGCGCTGGAACAGATCAACTATGCCTACGACCGGTTTATCGACGACCCACTGTGCACTCACGACATTACGCTGTGCCGGAATGCGTACGGATTGCCAACCCATGACGTGACAGTCAGCTACGCCCGGCGCCTGACTGAAGCCTCGCCGCCGCCCTTTACCGATCCGGATCATCAGCAATGGTGGCGCGACGCTCATGATCCCGCGCAACAGTCTTACTACCTGAAAGAGAGCCGGGCGCGGTTTATCGACCTGAATCAGAATCCACAACAATGGCGGCTGGGCCTGACTTTTCAGCAGCGCGGCAATGCCTTGGTACTGCCTAAAGGTTCTCTGCCCGAAGGCCTGTCGCCCGCTCAAGTGTCGTACGAACACCTGATCGAACATCAGGGCTCACTGCATTGGCAGACCGAACGCGTGCTGACCACACAATCGGTGCAGCGTTATCTCAAGACTTTCGATCAGTCTCCCCTGCCGGACGGTGAAGCCGAATTTGCAGCGTTGCCGGGCCCTCTCGAACTGGCGCAAATGGACAAGACCGCGCTGGACGCTTACAGCGAATTGGCGAACTTCGATATTCGCGCGCAACTGACCCGAATCGGTTACACCCCGATGCCGTTTTTGTTCAAGCAAACGCCCGAGGACGACAGCGCACGAAATCTCTGGTCGTCGCGCTACAACTTCGCCCGTTATGCCGGGCCGGAAGGTTTTTACAAAGTCCAGGCGTTCAACGAAACGCCCAGCCACGGCGTGACCACGGCCGAATACGACGCTTACCGTTTGGCGGTCACTCGGGTGGTGTTGCCTGATGGCTGCACGACCCACGCTCGATACGATTATCTGCATCAGCTCCCTGAGCAGATTACCGATGCCAACGACAACATCGAAGAAGTGATTTACCTGCCCTCGGGTCAACCGCTGGCGGTGAGTTTCTACGGCACTGAAAACAGTGTGCCGGCGGGATTCAAGCCGCTAAGCGAGTATCAGCTGCCGACGGATCCAGACCCGGCAGCGGCCATCGAACACCCGGCCGAAGCGGTGCAAAAAGCCGCCAGTACATTGCGCAAGAATCTGTTCAGCTGGATGGGCAATGTCTTGCCTGATGTCAGCACCGAACAACTGCTCGAATGGATTGGCCAGCGCCATGTTTTGCCCAGCGGCCATATACGTGCCAGTGCGCGTCTGCAGCTTGCTCGCTCGCAGGTTCTGACACCCACACAACAACTGCTGAGTGCCGCCGTTGCTACGGCCGCGCGCGATCCGGTGCACAGCGTGATGCTCAGCGCCGACCGTTACCCCGATGATGCAACGGCGGCGCAGATCCATATTGTCAAAGCCTGTGTCGACGGCTTCGGGCGGCCCTTGCAGACTCAACAACGGGTCGATCCCGGTCTGGCGTATGTCGTGGCGGCTGACGGCTCGCTGGTCATCGAAAACGGTCAATTGGTTGAAGCGTTGGCTGATCCGCGCTGGCGCATCAGCGAACGCATCGACTACAACAACAAAGGGCTGCCGATCCGCCAATACCGCGCGTTTTTTGCCAACGTCCACGGTTACGTCAACGACCACTCCCTGCGCGAATACGGCTTTTACGATCAACTGTTTTATGACGAGCTTGGGCGGCTGATCAAAGTGATCAATGCCACCGGTGACTTCTCTCGCGAGACTTATCACCCTTGGTATAAAACCAGCGAAGACGCCAATGACACCGCAGAACCGGCGCCTGCAAAACCCTCGCGGACGCTGCACTGATGGACAGTGACGTCCATCTGCGCACACCGTCACTGACGGTGAACAATGGCTGTGGCTGGCCGGTTCGGCAGATCGCCTACCTGCGCACGGTTGCCGAGGAAACGCCTGTCGCCCTGGTCAGCCGTCAGCAACACGACGTTGCCGGACGGATCATCGAGCAATGGGATGCGCGCCTGCCGCATCCCAATCTCACTAGTGTTTACGGGTTGGCCGGTGCGCCACTGAAAGTCGATAGCGTCGACGCTGGCTGGCGCTTGAACCTGCCGGGGCTGGCCGGGGAAATCCTTGAACGCCGCGATGAACGCGGCAGTCTTTGGCGCACGACATACGATGAGCAGTTGCGCGTTGTCGCTGTAGAAGAAAACGCCCAGCCGAATGTTGAAACCTTTAGTTATGCCGATGGCTTGGCCGATGCCGGTCAGAACTTGCGGGGCCGTCTTCTCAGCCACATGGATCAGTCCGGCGGTCTGGCGATGCACAGCTACGGACTGGCGGGCTCGGCGCTGCACGATACGCGCACCTTTCACGATGCTCAGGCGTTTTCCAGCGCTCGCACGTTCAGCCCTCTAGGGCCTGTGCTGGAGCAAACCGATGCCGGTGGTCACCGGCAACAATCGCATTACGATCTGGCCGGCCAGCTCAGCCACGTAGCGTTAAAAATCGATGCTGCAACCGATTGGCAGCCTGTGCTGATCGAGGCGCAGTACAACGCTGCCGGGCAAATCATCCTGCAGCAAACGGGCAACGGTGTAACCAGCCGCTGGCACTACGATTCGGCCAACGGACGCCTGCATCGGCAATCGGCGACATCGCAGCAGTCGGCAACGCTGCAAGACTTTGAGTATGCATACGATCGCGTCGGCAACCTCACCCGAATCCTCGACCACGTCTTTACGCCCAGTTACTTCGCCAACCAGCGGATTGATGGCCACCGCGAGTTCAGTTACGACTCGCTGTACCGGTTGAGCAGTGCCAGTGGTTACGACGATGCCGCGCCCACTGATCATCCGGGCCGACCCGAACCGGGCAACCCTGCTGACCGGCGCAATTACTTGCAGACCTATGCGTACGACAGCGGTGGCAACCTGATCGAACTGCGCCATGTGCGCGCTGACGCCAACCTGACGCAACGGATGTCGATCGACCCGAACAGCAATCGCGCCGTACGCAGCAATGAACTCGATCCGCAGCCTGACTTTGACACACTGTTCGACCGCCACGGCAACCTGCTGACGCTGCAACCTGGTCATCCAATGACATGGAGCGCACGCGATCAACTGACCGACGTCACGCTGGTGAAGCGCGATAACGATCCCGATGATCAAGAGCACTATCGCTATAGCCAAGGGGGGCGCGTCTACAAGCGTCACGACTTCGATTCGAATAAACACTTCCACGAAGTGCGTTACCTGCCAGGGCTGGAAATCCGCCGCAAAGACAATGGCGAAGAGTTGCACGTGATCAGCGTCGGCAACGCACGGTGCCTGCATTGGGCAGCTTCACCGCCCTCCGGTATTCCTCAGAATCAACTGCGCTACACCCTCGAAGATCACTTGGGCTCGTGCCTGTTGGAGCTGGATCAACTGGGCCAGACCATCAGCCACGAAGGCTATTACCCGTTCGGTGCCACGGCCTGGATGACGGCACGCTCACTGATCGAAGTCGCCTACAAATTCATTCGTTACTCGGGCAAGGAAATGGATGTCAGCGGTCTGTATTACTACGGTGCGCGCTACTACGCGCCGTGGGTACAGCGCTGGGTCAGCGCCGACCCGTTGGGCGCAGTGGACGGGCTGAATCTGTATGCGTTCGTGGGCAACAATCCGTTGCGCTATGTGGATGCAGGCGGGGGCAGTAAAGCGCAAGCGGATATCAGGCTGTCTTCGGCCTTCATCTCTGCTGTAGGCGAGTTTGCCGATCACACCAATCGCGTGATGCATAACGTTATCAACCAAAAGCACCTTGTCCGAAACTTGCTGGCCAATACGGGGGTAGAGGTGATCAAAGGTGCCGCGGGAACTGTGGCCGGGTTTTACTCATCGCAAGTGGTCGATTCACTAGTGTCCAGTGTGCCTGGCGTGCCCTATCTGGGAACTGGTGGCTTGATCGCCGGCAACTTCGCCGGGGACATGGTCAACAAAGCACTGGATCCGCTGGCAAACTTTGCAGCGAGTAAAACAGGGCTCACGCTCGGCCCCCTGATTCCGCAAACGTCAACCATGTCAGTGGCCAAAATCAACAGCAAATTGGGCATCAAGGAACAGGCTAAAGACATCACAAGCGTAAGCGACTTTACGGAGCAAGTGATCAACCCGGCACTCAACGCTGTGCTCAACCCTGACTTCATGATGAATCGAGTCATGAGCTCCTGGCTCTCAATCATTCCCGCTACGTTGAGTACCTTTCAGCGTGCGATTGAAGTCGAGGACATTAAAGTCGGCCTCGATCCGGTCAAGATGAACAAAATCGAAGCGATGTACACCGATTGGCAACAGGCTGTCGGGGAACATGCCGACAACTACGAAGCGGCGTTCACAGCGCTCGGGACTGATGTCCTTGCCTCGTCCGGGATAGGCAAAGGCTCTATCAGCCTCGCATCCTTACGCCAGCAAACCCAAGCCGTGCAGGCAAATATCAGCCAGGGCCTGGCAGGCCTTGCCGCCTACAGGCAAATGAACACTACCGACAACCGCTATTTAAGAGCGCAAGCCCACCCGCAGAACAAGCCCCACTCGCGCCTGTACAACTGGTGGACGCATGAGAACAAAATGTAGCTCGATCCATTGGCAGACACCTGCTCTGAAGGTGCGGGACAGCCGTCAGTTGACGGTGCGCGAGGTGCGCTATTTGCGCAGTGCAGAGTCGGTTGAAGCGCAGCCGCTGGTGACTCGCCAGCAATATAATCCTGCCGGTCATCGGGTGGAACAACGAGATCCGCGCCTGTTCGACGCCAGCACGCCTGCCAATGTCGCGACCGTTTACTCGCTGTCCGCTCACCCGCTGATGATCGACAGCGTCGACGCCGGTTGGCGACTGAACCTGCCGGGCATGGCCGGACAAGCGCTGGAGCGTTGGGACGGGCGCGGTAACCACTGGCAAACCTGCTTTGATGAGCAACTGCGCGTATTGAGTGAGGCAACCGCCGACTCTGGCCACCTGGAAACGCGCAACTACGCCGATGCCTCCGCCGACAGTGGCCACAATCTGTGCGGCCAGATGACCACATTGAAAGACACCTCAGGCTCGCTGACCTTCCAGAGCTTTGCCTTGCTCGGTCAGCCGCTTGAACAAACCCGCACCTTTGCAGATTCGCAATCTCACACCAGCCGGCAATCGTTCGGCTCACTAAATCAGTTGCTGACGCAAACCGACGCGGGTGGTCATCGACAGACTTCTTCTTACGATGTGGCCGGCCAGGTCGCGCGGATTTCTTTACAGCGTCAGGGCAGTGAACCTCAAAGCATCTTGCAAGGTGCGCAATACAACGCTCACGGCCAGATCATCGAGCGGCTGGCGGCCAATAACGTCGTCAGCCAATGGCTTTACGATCCTGCCAATGATTGGCTGCTAAGCGCTCAAGCCGGCGTTGCCGGGCAACCGCTGCTGCAAAACTTTACATACGCCTACGATGCCGTCGGCAATGTACTGCGTATCGACGATTCCACATTTACACCGGTGTATTTCGCCAACCAGTACATTGATGGCCACCGAGCGTTCAGCTATGACTCGCTAAATCGGTTGCTCACGGCCAGCGGCCATGACGCCGCCCCGGCCTCTGAGATTCCGGGCAGACCCTCGCCCAGTGATCCGAACAACCTGCGCAATTACACGCAGCACTTTGAATACGATGTGGCCGGCAACCTGATCAAACAGGTGCACGAACGCGCCACGGGCGGCTACACGCGACAGATGCAAGTCGCGCCATCGAGCAACCGTGCGCTGCCTTGGAAAGCCGACGATCCGCCGCCGGATTTCGCCACTGCTTTCGATGCCCATGGCAACCTGCTCAACTTGCGCCACGGCCCGCAACTGGCCTGGAACGCGCTGGATCAACTGCGCCAGATCACCCTGCTCAAGCGCAATAATGCTTTAGCAGATGATCAGGAAACGTACTTCTACAGCCTGGGCGAACGCGTCGCCAAACGCCTTGAAACCCACAGCGTCGGCGCATCACATTTTCAACAGGTGCGTTACTTGCAGGGGCTGGAAATCCGCACCCGCGACAGCGGCGAAGAGCTGCACGTCATCATCCTGCCCGACAACGTGCGTTGCCTGCATTGGCGTAGCGCGCCACCGCCGGACGTCGCGAACAATCAACTGCGTTACAGCCTCGGCGAACACTTGGGTTCCAGCGCTACCGAACTTGATGAACAGGCGCGAGTGCTCAGTCAGGAAACCTACTATCCGTTCGGCGGCACCGCGATTTGGTTGCCCCATTCCAAAAGCGCAGGGGATTACAAAACCATTCGTTATTCAGGCAAGGAGATGGATGTCAGCGGCCTGTATTACTACGGTGCGCGGTATTACGCACCCTGGTTGCAGCGCTGGGTGAGCGCGGATCCGGCGGGGGATGTGGATGGGCTGAATCTGTATGTGATGGTGGCGAATAATCCGCTGACCTACATCGACCTTGATGGGCGCGCGTTGACCAAATCCCCTGGATGGATGGCGATCGCTACCGGGTTTAAATCTGAGACGAATCGGTTTCTAGAAGAATTTGAAGATAACGACAATGCAATGACACCTGAGCAACGAAACAACACGACCTTCAAGCAGTTTCTGACCAAAAAAAGTGGCATTGGCGCAATGACCAGAGGGGGCGTCCTCGGCGGAACATTAGGAACTTCAATTGGTGTAGCCGTGAGCGAAGCCGTGTCCATTGAGAATATGTCTGCCTATATTGGCCCGGCCTTCGGCTTGCTCGGCAGTTCTGCAGGTGGCTACGCCTACGCTTATGTTCGATACAGATTCTTCAAAAGCAATGCTCTGCGGGCAGGGGCTCAGTACGCGCACAAACTGGCGGTTGAGGAAAGACGACTTGCAGAGATGGCGCAAGGTATTGTTCCAATCGACGTACAAAATCAGCTTGCCACTGTTGAGAAAAATGCCATGAACGAAATGACGGCTGCCATGGAAAACTGGCCAGCGGTTGACCGACTACGATTCACCACCGGGACGCCGGCAGGTGAATCGGTGACAGCGTTTCTCGAACGGTTCGTAGACTTTGAAAAAACCATGCTCGGTGGAACTGCTGACGTGGTCGAACCTGTGGATACTGAAAGTCAGGGAGCCAGATCCTCGATCAGTGGCTCACTTGACGACCCCGCTTCTGCAGCCGGTGACATCGCTCAAGCTGATTATTCCTGGTGGGCACAATTCAAAGGTTTCTTCAAAATAGACAGAGGCCAAAATTCAATCTCAATGGATTCCTTTGCGTAGCTGAAGAAATCCGAGATTACCGTACGATTACCTGCGCTCTCATGGGCCGCCATGCCCGCCCATGCTATCTTTCCCGCCCGACCTGCCACCCATCTGCCCAGCATGCTGCCGACTTCCCGTACCTTGCGTCTGTCGTTGTATTCCCTGCTGATCGTCGCCGGTGCGGCCATTGCCGCGACCCTTGCCATCCGCCACGCCGAACGTCAGGCGCTGGAGGAAGATGCGGCGCGTGCCAATCAGCAACTGGCGTTGTACGCCAACTCGTTGCACACCCTGATCGACCGCTATCGCGCCCTGCCCGCCGTGCTGGCGCTGGATCCGCAATTGCGCTCGGCGCTGGCAGGTTCAGTGGATGCCGAAGAGCAGGCAGCACTGAATCTGAAGCTGGAAAAGATCAACGGTGCGGCGCAGTCCTCGACCCTTGAATTGCTCGATCGCACGGGGCTCGCCGTGGCCGCGAGCAACTGGCGCCTGCCGAGCAGTTACGTCGGCCACAACTACGGCTTCCGCCCCTATTTCAGTCAGACCCGCACGCAGGGCACCGGGCGTTTTTATGCGGTGGGCGTGACCAGCGGCATTCCCGGTTACTTCCTGTCCAGCGCGGTGCTGGGCGACAAGGACGAGTTTCTCGGGGCGATGGTGGTCAAGCTGGAATTCCCCGAACTGGAACGTGAATGGAGCCAGGGCAGCGACACGCTGCTGGTCAGCGATGCGCGCGGGATCATCTTCATCGCCAATCAGCCAGGCTGGCGCTATCGCGCGCTGCGACCGCTGAGCTCCAGCGACATGGCCGAAATCAAAGCCACCCGCCAATACGACAAGCAAGCGCTGGTGCCGCTGACGCATCTGGCACTGCGCAGTTTTGACGACAACAGCGATCTACGCCGCGTTGAAGGCCCGCAAGGCACGGCGGATTATCTGTGGGAATCGTTGCCGCTGGCCGCCGAAGGCTGGACGTTGCATCTGCTGCGTCACCCGCAGGTGGCCTTCGAAGATTTGCGCAACGCCGGGCTCGCCGCTGCCGGTGTGTGGCTGGCGCTAGTGTTTTTGCTGCTGTTCCTCAATCAGCGCTGGCGTCTGGCGAAAATGCGTCAGCGGAGCCGCGAAGAACTCGAACAATTGGTCGAAGAACGCACTCGCGATTTGCGCACCGCGCAGGACGGTCTGGTGCAGTCGGCCAAACTCGCGGCGCTGGGGCAGATGTCGGCGGCGCTGGCCCACGAAATCAATCAACCGCTGACCGCTCAGCGCATGCAACTGGCGACTCTGCGGCTGCTGCTCGACCATGGCCGCGTCGACGACGCGTACAAAGCGTTGAAACCGGTGGACGAGATGCTCACGCGCATGGCGGCGCTCACGGGCCATCTGAAAACGTTCGCGCGCAAGAGCCCGAGTGGTTTGCGCGAGCGTCTGGATCTGGCCACGGTGGTCGATCAGGCGCTGCAATTGCTCGATGCGCGTCTGCGTGACGAACAGGTCAGTCTGGTGCTACACCTGACGCGGCCGGCGTGGGTGCGCGGCGATGCGATCCGTCTCGAACAAGTGCTGATCAATCTGCTGCGCAACGCCCTTGATGCGATGCAAGGCAAAACCTGCAAGCGTCTGGAGATTCGTCTGGAAGTCGACGAACAATTGTGGCGCCTGAGCGTCATCGACAATGGCGGCGGCATTGCCGAAGAGCATCTGAGCCAAGTGTTCGATCCGTTCTTCACCACCAAACCGGTAGGCGACGGTTTGGGTCTGGGGCTGGCGGTTTCCTTCGCCATCGTGCATGAATCCGGCGGTCGCCTGAGCGCCGACAATGGCGAGAGCGGCGCGGTGTTCAGCCTGACGCTGCCGATCGATCTGGAGGCGCATATCTGATGCTCAATTCGGTGATGGTGGTCGATGACGAAAGCAGTATTCGCAACGCAGTCGAGCAGTGGCTGAGCCTGTCGGGGTTCGAGGTGCAGTTGTTCAGCCGCGCCGAAGAATGCCTCGCCGCCCTGCCCGCGCATTTCCCCGGGGTGATCCTCAGCGACGTGCGCATGCCCGGCATCGGTGGCTTGGCGTTGTTGGCAGAAGTGCAAAACCGCGATGCTGATCTGCCGGTAATTTTGCTCACCGGCCATGGCGATGTGCCGATGGCGGTCGAAGCCATGCGCGACGGCGCGTACGACTTTCTGGAGAAACCGTTCAGCCCGGAAACGCTGTTGGGCAGCCTGCGCCGGGCGCTGGATAAACGCCGCCTGGTGCTGGAAAACCGCGCGCTGCACGAGCAGGCCGACAACCGCGCCAAACTCGATTCGACGTTGCTCGGGGTGTCGCGTGGTTTGCAGACACTGCGTCGGCAAGTGCTCGATCTGGCGGCGCTGCCGGTCAACGTGTTGATCCGCGGTGAAACCGGCAGCGGCAAAGAGCTGGTTGCGCGTTGCCTGCATGATTTCGGCCCGCGTGCGGACAAGCCGTTTGTGGCGCTGAACTGCGCGGCGATCCCCGAGCAGTTGTTTGAAGCGGAGTTGTTTGGGCATGAGAGCGGCGCGTTTACCGGAGCCTCGGGCAAGCGTATTGGCAAGCTGGAATATGCATCGGGCGGCACGCTGTTTCTCGATGAAATCGAAAGCATGCCGTTGGCCCAGCAAGTGAAATTGCTGCGGGTATTGCAGGAACAGAAGCTCGAGCGCTTGGGTTCGAATCAAAGTATTCGCGTGGATTTGCGCATCGTTGCGGCGACCAAACCGGATCTGCTCGACGAGGCTCGCGCCGGGCGTTTTCGTGAGGATCTGGCATATCGCTTGAACGTTGCGGAGTTGCGCTTGCCACCGCTGCGTGACCGTCGTGAAGACATTCCTTTGTTGTTTGAAACCTTCGCGCAGAGTGCGGCTGAACGTTTGGGGCGGACTTTTCCGCCGTTGAGCGGCGCGCAGTTGAGTCATCTGCTCAGCCACGACTGGCCGGGCAACGTGCGGGAACTGGCGAACGTCGCCGAGCGACAAGTGCTGGGGCTCGATGAACCGGCGCCGGGGATTGATCCGGGGCAATCGCTGGCGGCGCAGCAGGAAGCGTTTGAAGCGCAGTGTTTGCGCGCGGCGCTGACACGGCACAAGGGTGATGTGAAAGCGGTGCTTGAAGAGCTGCAACTGCCAAGACGGACGTTTAATGAAAAGATGCAGCGGCATGGGTTGAGTCGGGAGATGTTTTTGAGCGAGTGAGTCGGGCTTGGGATTTTCTGTGTGGCTGAGATTTTTTCCCCCTCACCCCAGCCCTCTCCCCCAAGGGGGCGAGGGGGAAGGGAGCCGATCTTTGTGCTGTTCAAAACCTGAGTTCGACTCGATATCTCAAGTCGGTGCACCTCGAATAATCCACTCGGTCAGTCCCCTCTCCCCCTGGGAGAGGGCTAGGGTGAGGGGCTTTTGACTTTCACCCCGATAAGCGGAAATCCGCTCACACAATCCAATTAATCAGCGCAAATCCGCTCATACAATCCCGTCAACCCCTCTAAACCGCCCCTCCCCCCGTTGGCACACCTCCTGCTATAGCCCACGCAGGCTGCGTTTTAACGCGCTCCACAAAAACAATTAAACGAAGGATCCTTCAATGGATAACTCCAACGCCCTGCCAATTGGGTCGGCTGCCGTGCCCGCCAAAGAAAGAACCACCGCCAGCCGGATCAAATCGATCTTCAGCGGTTCCGTCGGCAACATGGTCGAGTGGTACGACTGGTATGTGTATGCCGCCTTCTCGCTGTACTTCGCCAAATCCTTCTTCCCTGCCGGCTCCTCCACCGCACAACTGATGAACACCGCTGCGATCTTCGCCGTCGGCTTTCTGATGCGTCCGATCGGTGGCTGGCTGATGGGCCTCTACGCTGACAAGGTCGGGCGCAAGAAAGCGCTGATGGCCTCGGTCTATCTGATGTGCTTCGGCTCGCTGTTGATCGCGCTGAGCCCGAACTACGAAACCATCGGCATCGGCGCGCCGATCCTGCTGATCTTCGCCCGTCTGCTGCAAGGCCTCTCGGTCGGTGGCGAGTACGGCACCTCGGCGACATACCTGTCCGAGATGGCGACCAAGCAACGTCGCGGCTTCTTCTCCAGCTTCCAGTACGTGACCCTGATCTCCGGCCAGCTCATCGCGCTCGGCGTGTTGATCGTCCTGCAAAACGTATTGACCACTGAACAGCTGTACGCGTGGGGCTGGCGTATTCCGTTCGCCATCGGCGCACTGTGCGCAGTCGTTGCGCTGTACCTGCGTCGCGGCATGGAAGAAACCGAGTCGTTCACCAAAAAAGAGAAGTCCAAGGAAAGCGCCATGCGCACCTTGATGCGTCATCCAAAGGAATTGATGACCGTGGTCGGCCTGACCATGGGCGGTACTCTGGCGTTCTACACTTACACCACCTACATGCAGAAATACCTGGTGAACACCGTCGGCATGAGCATCTCCGACTCGACCACTATTTCCGCAGCCACGCTGTTCCTGTTCATGTGCCTGCAACCGATCATCGGTGGCCTCTCGGACAAGATCGGCCGTCGTCCGATCCTGATCGCTTTCGGCGTGCTGGGCACGATCTTCACCGTGCCGATCCTGATGACCCTGCACACCATTCAAACCTGGTGGGGCGCATTCTTCCTGATCATGGCGGCGCTGATCATCGTCAGCGGCTACACCTCGATCAACGCGGTGGTGAAGGCCGAACTGTTCCCGACTGAAATCCGCGCGCTGGGCGTCGGCCTGCCGTACGCACTGACCGTGTCAATCTTCGGCGGCACCGCTGAATACATCGCGCTGTGGTTCAAGAGCATTGGTATGGAAACCGGTTACTACTGGTACGTGACGGCGTGCATTGCCGTGTCGCTGCTGGTGTACGTGACAATGAAAGACACCCAGAAGCATTCGCGTATCGTGACTGACTGATTGGGTTTTCACAGCCACTGCAATGGTGGCTGTGATGGCTTCTTCGCGAGCAGGCTCGCTCCTACATTTGGAATGCGTTCCCCTGTAGGAGTGAGCCTGCTCGCGATTGCGGTCGACACACTCTCCAGCCCTGCATGAAAAATCTGTCACCCGCCCCCACCCGCCATTAATCGCTAATTAATGCTGGCGCGACATCCTGCCCCTACCTGATCGATGACCTGCGCGACGTTCGCTTCGACGACGTAAGCGATTTAAATGCGCCGCCCTTAACATCAATTTAATCGATAGTTTTTAGCATTATTTTGCGCTTTTTAATCGAATTGATCGGCGTAGCATTAAACCCAAGCAAGACACACACCCCCAACGCATTCGGAGTACACGACCATGAAAACCAAACTGATCCTCGCTTTCGCCCTGTCCGTACTGGCTGCCAACACCTTCGCCGCCGACGGTTACGACCGCACCGGTTCCGCTGTTGCTGCTGATGGTTATGACCGCACGGGTTCTGCCGCTGTCGCAGCTGATGGTTACGACCGCACCGGTTCGGCGACTGTTGCTGAAGATGGCTACGACCGCACCGGCTCCGCGACTTTCGCCGCCGACGGTTATGACCGCACCCAATCCGCGTCCATCAGCTAACCGCTGCTGCACAGCGCACAGCCCGGCTTCGGCCGGGCTTAGTTATTTGTGGGGGCTGACAAATTTTCTGTAGGAGCTGCCGAAGGCTGCGATCTTTTGACTTTCAGAAGCAAAATCAAAAGATCGCAGCCTTCGGCAGCTCCTACATGGGATTTTTGTTTGGCTGGAAATATGTGGGGTTGGCTTGCACTATGACCACATACAGAACACAGACTCAGGATCCCCCCGCCATGCCCGATGACATCCATTTCTACGAACCCGCCAACGGCCACGGCCTGCCGCACGATCCGTTCAACGCCATCGTCGGCCCGCGCCCGATCGGCTGGATTTCCTCGCAGGATGCCAACGGCCAATTGAATCTGGCGCCGTACAGTTTCTTCAACGCGTTCAACTACATTCCGCCGATCATTGGCTTCTCCAGCGTCGGGCGCAAAGACAGCCTGAACAACATCGAGCAGACCGGCGAATTCGTCTGGAACCTCGCCACGCGCCCGTTGGCCGAGCAGATGAACCAGAGCTGCGCGATGGTCGCGCCTGAGGTCAACGAGTTTGAATTGGCGGGACTGACGACTGTTGCGTCGAAGGTGATTTCGGTGCCGCGCGTGGCCGAAAGCCCGGTGTCCTTCGAGTGCAAGGTCACGCAGATCATTCAGTTGCAGCGTGCTGATGGCGAAACGGTGCCGAGCTGGCTGATCCTCGGCGAAGTGGTCGCCGTGCATATCGCCAAGTGGCTGTTGAAGGACGGCATTTACGACACCGCCGCGGCAGAACCGATTCTGCGCGGCGGCGGGCCGGCGGATTACTTCCAGTTGGGGCCGGAGGCCCTGTTCAAGATGTGGCGTCCGGGCGCAAACAAATAACGCGTTACCAGATCAACTCGGCTTCTTCGGTGACGCCTTTGAGGTTATCCAGCTCATTGATGGCAGCCTCATCGGCGGCGATGGCGCCGGGGAAGACCTGGTCATTCAGCAATTTGTGAAAGCGTGGTGCACCGCCATCGACCAGGGCCTTGACCGCGATTGCCGCGTAATAGCCCTTGTTGCCACCCAGTTCGACGGGGACGACTGCGGATACTGCTTCGAAGTGTTCGAACTCTTTACGTGCCATGTCGCAAGTCCTGGCTCAGTCAATTAAGCCGGACATTAAACCCTCAACCGACGAGTTTGTGTACCGCTGCCGGAGATTGGCCGAGCGCTTGTGCCGCCGAGACGTCTTTGAAGGTGTGGAAATCCAGACTGTTGACCACCAGTTCCTGCACCAGCTCGGCGAAGATACCCATCGACGGGCTGTTGAAATATGCGGTCATCATTTGCTGATTACTCCAGAACCCGGAGACCAGCCACAACTCGGGATCACACTGCGAATGCTGCAAGGCAAAGCTCAGGCAACCGGGGGCGGCGCGGGACGGTTCGATCAACGCGCTCAGGCGTACACCGAGTTCCGCCGAACGCCCGGCGCGCGCCCGGACGAAGGCCATATGACTGACGGGAATCTGCTTGGACATGTTCAACCCTCCCAGGGAGTCGCGTGGCAGCCGGGGGACGGGCTGCGACAGGATCAAAGGTTAAGGGCCAGACGCTGAGTGCCGTTAGTCGATTCCTGCCGCCGCGTTGCACAATCCTGCGAGACTTGCCCAAACCGTCGTCGATACCGCGTCCGTGTAGGAGCTGCCGAAGGCTGCGATCTTTTGACCTTAAAGACAACAATCAAAAGATCGCAGCCTGCGGCAGCTCCTACAGTCCGGCGTCGCGTCATGGTTGAGGAATATCGCGATGCAGAATCAGGCAAGCATTTCGCAGGATGTGTCTACCGCTGGCGCTTGCACAAACATATGCTCTGCTCCATTCCACCTCCCTTGCCGAGGATGCCGTGCATGACGTCATTCGATCGTTTTCAAGCCGAACCCAGCGCTGACATGGAAAAACAGCGCGCGGAACTGGCGGCGATCATCCGCCGCAACACCACGGACGATGGCAGCTACGAGACCGCCATCGGTTCGCTGTTTATGTCACGCCACACCAAATCCCACGACTTCGCCCCGGTGCTCGCGCAACCGGCGCTGTGCATCATGGCGCAGGGCCGCAAAGAGGTGCGGCTGGCCGACGAGTACTTCAATTACGACCCGCTGAATTACCTGGTGGTGTCGGTTTCAATGCCGCTGAGCGGGCGCGTGGTTAACGTGTCGCCGGAGGAACCCATCCTCGCCGTGCGCCTCGATATCGATCCGGCGGAAATCACCGCACTGATCGCCGACGCCGGGCCGATGGGCGTCCCGACTCGACCGACCGGACGTGGCTTGTACGTGGAAAAAATCGACAGTTCGATGCTCGACGCGGTGCTGCGTCTGGCGCGTTTGCTCGACGCACCGAAAGACATCGCCATGCTCGCGCCGCTGATTCGCCGGGAGATTTTGTATCGCCTGCTGCGCAGTCCGCAGGGCCATCGTTTGTATGAGATCGCGATTGCCAACAGCCAGAGCCATCGCATCAGCCAGGCGATCAAATGGCTTAACGGTAATTTTGAACAGCCGCTGCGCATTGATGATTTGGCCAAGGAAGTTAACCTGAGTGTGTCGACCTTGCATCACCGGTTTAAGGCGATGACGGCGATGAGTCCGCTGCAGTATCAGAAGCAGTTACGCTTGCAGGAGGCGCGACGGTTGATGCTGGCGGAGGGGCTGGAAGCTTCGGCGGCGGGGTATCGGGTGGGGTATGAGAGTCCTTCGCAATTTAGCCGCGAGTACAGTCGGTTGTTTGGGGCGCCGCCGTTGCGGGATTTGGCGCGGTTGCGGCTTTCGGTCTGATCCGGATTTTGTAGTGCGGCTGAAGGCCCTTTCGCGAGCAAGCCCGCTCCCACAGGGAAATGCATTCCAAATGTGAGAGAAAGCCCGCTCCCACGGGGAAATTCATTCCAAATGTGGGAGCAAGCCTGCTCCCATAGGGAAATGCATTCCAAAAATGTGGGAGAAAGCCTGCTCCCACAGGGAAATGCATTCCAAATGTGGGAGCGGGCTTGCTCGCGAAGAGGCCGGTTCAGTCAATACATGTCTATGATCAAACCGCCCGAATCACATGCTTGATCTCTTGAAACGCCGCCAATCCCCAAGGCCCTAGCTCGCGACCAATACTGCTCTGCTTGTACCCGCCCCACGCCGCCTGCGGGAAGATCACTTGCGGTGCATTGATCCACACCATCCCCGCCTGAAACGCATTGGCCACACGATCCGCCGCTACAGCATCCGCCGTCACCACACTCGCCACCAAGCCAAACGGCGTGTCATTGGCCAGCGCAATCGCCTCGGCTTCGCTGCTGAAACTGCGCACACACAGCACCGGCCCGAAAATCTCTTCACACCACAATGCGCTGTCCAGCGGCACGTCGGTGAACACCGTCGGCTGCAAGAAATAGCCACGCGGCAGATCCGCCGGACGATTACCGCCGCAGACCAATCGCGCACCCGCGCTCAGCCCACGATCGATGTGCCCGAGCACGCGCTGGTACTGCGCCTGATTGACCAGCGCGCCCATTTCCACCTCAGGATCAAATGGATCCGCCACACGAATCGCCTGCGCACGCTTATGCAAACGAGCGAGAAATTCCTCTTCCAACTCCTCAGCCACCAACACACGACTGGTGGCCGAACACATCTGCCCGGCATTGAAAAACGCGCCGCCACAGGCCAGCTCAACCGCCAGATCGAGATCAGCATCCGCCAACACCAGCAGCGAAGATTTGCCGCCCAATTCCAGGCTGACGCCCTTCACCGTTTCCGCCGCGCGCTGCATGACCTGCACGCCGACCGCGTTGCTGCCGGTAAAGGAAATCTTGGCGATACGCGGATCTGCCGACAACGGCGCACCGACCGCTAAACCGGTACCGCAGACCAGATTGAACACGCCATTCGGCAGTCCCGCTTCAGCAATGATCGCCGCCAATTCCAGCTCCGGCAGCGGTGTCACTTCCGACGGCTTGAGCACCACGCAGCAACCCGCCGCCAACGCCGGCGCAAGCTTCCACGCGGTAGTGACCATCGGAAAATTCCACGGCACGATCAGCCCGACCACACCGCACGGTTCGCGGCGCAAACGTGCACTGAAATCATCGCTCGGCAGCGGCACGTCGCTGTCCTGTTTCGCGTCGAGGCCTTCAGCGAGTTCGGCGTAATACTCGAAGGTGGCGATCACGTCATCGACGTCGATGGCCGCTTCGAATTGCGGTTTGCCGTTGTTGCTCGACTGCAACTTCATCAAATGCTCGCGGCCGTTGCGCACGCCGTTGGCGATGTTGCGCAGGATCGCGCCGCGCTCGACGCCAGTGGTTTGCGACCAGCTCTTGAACGCTTCGCTGGCAGCGGCGACGGCTTGATCGACCGCGTGCTCGTCACCGCCATTGACCGTGGTCAGCAACGCTTCGGTGGCCGGGTTGATCACGCGCAGATGCTCGCCACCCGCCGACCATTGGCCGTTGATGTAGAGGCCATCGAGTGTGGTTGGGAAACTCATCATTGCGCCACCGCCTGCATCCATTGGGTCTGGTCGATTTCAATCAGGGTCGGGCCCTGACGATCGCTTGCACTGCGCAACGCGCTACGCAGTTGTTCGATGCTGCTGATGGCTTCAGCCGCGCAGCCGAGGCCCTTGGCCACCGCGACAAAATCCGGGGTGTAGATGTCCACGCCGACCGGCTCGATGGCGCGGTTGACCATGTATTTCTTGATCTCTTCGTAGCCCTGGTTATTCCACAACAGGACGATCACCGGCACCCGCGCTTCGACCGCGCTGGCCAGTTCCGGCAGGGTGAATTGCAGCCCGCCGTCGCCGATCAGGCACACCACGGGAGGGCGCGCACCTTTGTCGAGTTGGCCGCCGAGCCACGCACCAATCGCGGCCGGCAAGGCGTAGCCAAGAGTGCCGTAACCGGTCGAGGCGTTGAACCAGCGGCGCGGGTGATCGGGGTTGAACGTCAAGTTGCCGGTGTACACCGGTTGCGTCGAGTCGCCGACGAACACCGCGTTCGGCAATTCATCGAGCACGGTGTCGAGGAAACGGGTTTGCGCGAGGGTCGGCGCATCCCAGTTCGCGGCCAGTTCAGCGCGCAGTTTGCCGGCGCGAGCCTGACCCCAATCGCTGCTGCGCTCGTCGAGTTTTTCCTGCGACAGCGAGTTCAATAACGCTTGCGCGGCGTTGCGTGCATCGGCCACCAGCGCCAGGTGCGGCGGGTAGTTGCGCACGGTCTGGTCGGCGTCGATATCGATGCGCAGCAGTTTGCCGGGAATCTCGAAACCGCCGGCGAAGGTCACGTCGTAATCGGTCTCGGCCAATTCAGTGCCGATGGCCAACACCACATCAGCATCAGCGACCAGCGCGCGGGTGGCGACCAGCGTTTGGGTCGAACCGATCAGCAGCGGATGGTTGCCCGGCAGCATGCCTTTGGCGTTGATGGTCAGCGCCACTGGAGCGTCGAGCAACTCGGCGAGTTTGGTCAATTGCGGCGCGGCGTCGATGGCCCCACCACCGGCGAGAATCAGCGGACGTTTGGCACCGGCGAGCAATTCGCTCATGCGCTTGACTGCGCTTGGCGCTGCACCGGCGCGGTCGATATTGACCGGCACACTGGCGAGCAAGTCATCGGCGTTTTCGACCAGCACGTCCAACGGAATTTCGATGTGTACCGGACGTGGACGACCGGCCTGGAACAAGGCAAACGCACGCGCCAGCACCACCGGCAATTCAGCGGCGGACATCAAGGTGTGCGAGAACGCCGCAACTCCCGAGACCAATGCACTCTGGTTCGGCAGCTCATGCAGCTTGCCGCGCCCGCCGCCCAATTGGCTGCGCGATTGCACGCTGGAAATCACCAGCATCGGGATCGAATCGGCGTAGGCCTGGCCCATGGCGGTGGTGATGTTGGTCATCCCCGGGCCGGTGATGATAAAGCACACACCCGGTTTGCCAGCGGTGCGCGCGTAGCCGTCAGCCATGAAACCGGCGCCCTGCTCATGGCGAGGGGTAACGTGACGAATACTCGAACGCGCCAGCCCGCGATACAGCTCCACGGTGTGCACCCCGGGAATGCCGAACACCTGCTCGACCCCATAACCTTCGAGTAACTTGACCAGTACTTCGCCACACGTAGCCATGTCGATTGCCCTTCTTGTTCGCTGAAAACACAAGGCTTTTCTGTAGGAGTGAGCCTGCTCGCGATAGCGTCATCACATCCAACATCGCAGTGACTGATCTACCGCTATCGCGAGCAGGCTCACTCCTACATAAAAGCCCTTCATGGCTTCATTGAACGGTCGGCAGGTAGCCGCAACAATCGATTAAAAGTCATACTAGCCATGTCCTCACGTCATACCTTGGATCCACATGAAACGCATGCCTCCCCTGCCCGCCCTGCACACGTTTCTGATCACCGCGCAGTGCTGCAATTTCACCCGCGCCGCCGAGCAGTTGCACATCACCCAAGGCGCGGTGAGCCGGCAGATCGCCGGGCTGGAAGAGCATCTCGGTTATCCGCTGTTCATCCGTCTGGCCCGAGGTTTGGCGCTGACCGCCGAGGGACGCGAATGGCTACCGCGTGTGGAAAAAGTCTTCGGTCTGATCAGCGAAGCGACCGAGCAGATCGGTCTGCAGCGTGAAACCCTGCAACTCAAGGCGCCGAGTTGCGTGATGCGCTGGCTGCTGCCGCGCTTGCTGCAATGGCAGAAAGAACGCCCGGATGTGCCGGTGAAACTCACCGCGTCGTTGCAGCACGGGGTGGATTTTCAGCGTGAGCAATTTGATGCGGCGGTGATCTACGGGCCGCCACCGGATAACTCGCCGGGCGCTCTGCACCTGTTCGATGAGCAACTGACGCCAGTGTGTTCGCCGCTGCTGCTAAAGGGTTCGCCGGCACTGAATACTCCGGCGGATTTGCAACAGCATCTGCTGCTGCACCCGACGCACGATATTCAGGATTGGTCGGTCTGGTTGAACGCCGCGCAACTGAATTTGAACAACGTCAGCAGCGGCCAGCATTTCGAAACGCTGGATCAGGCGATGTCGATGGCGTCGCACGGGACGGGGGTGGCGATTGGGGATTGGTCGTTGATCGGCGATGACTTGCGCGCCGGAAGGCTGGTGATGCCGTTTGAATTGAAGGTGAAAACGGGGTTGGCGTATTACGTGGTGTTGCCACCGGGAACCGAACCGTCGCCACCGCTCGAAGAACTGATGATCTGGCTGACAGAACAAGCCCACACCCGCTGAACACAAATCCCCCTGTAGGAGCTGCCGAAGGCTGCGATCTTTTGATCCTGGTTTTTTTTAAAATCAAAAACAAGATCAAAAGATCGCAGCCTTCGGCAGCTCCTACAGGGGGGTGTATTAGTAGCCGACGGTGTAGCGCTGACGCGAGTGCTTTGGTGTTTCTACTTCGTCGATCAGTGCAATCGCGTAGTCGGCAAAGGTGATCCAGCTACGGCCCTCAGCGCTCACCAGCAAGTGATCCTGGCCAACACGAAATTTGCCACTGCGCTCACCTTCCACAAACTCCGCCGATGGCGACAGAAACGTCCAGTCCAGTTCCTTCTCCTGACGCAGCGCATCCAAAAACGCCGCCCCCGCACTGGCCTCGGCCTTGTACTCGGCCGGGAAACCCGCGCTGTCGACCACGCGTGTATCGTCCGGCAGCAACAGCGAACCGGCACCGCCCACCACCAACAGCCGCTTCACCCCCGCCTGCTTCACCGGCCCGACAATCGCCGACGCCGGCACCGTGGCGAAATGTGCGGCGGTGATCACCACATCGTTGCCGGCCACCGCGTCTTGCAGCGCCACCGAATCCAGCACATCGACATTCTTGCTGACGACACCGGCGCGCGCACCGATCTTCGACGTATCGCGGGCGATGGCGGTGACGCTATGACCGCGACGCAGGGCTTCTTCCAGCAGTTGGCTACCGGCACGGCCGGTGGCACCAATGATTGCGATCTTGCTCATGACGTTCTCCAGTTGGCTTGAGTGTTTCAAATGAGGCACAAATCTATTGAGTGAAGATATTCCCTGTGCTGAGGAAACTTTGTGGCGAGGGGATTTATCCCCGCTCGGCTGCGCAGCAGTCGTAAATCCTGACAACTCGGTGTAACTGAAAAAATGCTGGGGAGCGCTTCGCACTCCAACGGGGATAAATCCCCTCGCCACAAAGGCAATCAGCAATCCTTGAGACCTCAGTATTCAGATGGAGCGGGTTACCACTTCATCTCGCCCTTCGCGACTTTCGCGCTCAGCTCCAGCGAGCTCTCTTCGCCCAGCGTCGGGTAGCGCTTTTTCATCGCGGCGATCAGCGCAGCAGCATCCTTGGCCTTCGCCGTTTCTTCATCGAAAGCTTTAATGTAGTCGGCAGTAAATTTCACGCTGGCCAGCGAGCGGCTGCTCTCACCCAAATAGTGACCCGGCACCACGGTTGTCGGCTTCAGCGTTTCAATCGACTGCAGCGTTTCCAGCCAATCCGCATGGGATTGCGCGGTCTGCGTATCCGCCATCCACACATGGATGTGCTCGGCCACCACGACGCCACCGACCACTGCCTTGAGCGACGGAATCCACACGAAACTGCGATCCAGCTGCTTGCCGTCAAGCCCGACCACCTGCAACTTCTGCCCTTCAAGCATCAGGCTATCGCCCTTTAGCACGCTCGGCACGATGGTTTTCGCTGGCACATCGGCGCCCATTTTCGGCCCCCAGAACGCGAGTTTGCCGGCGACGGTTTGGTTGATGTGGTCGACGGTCGGTTGCGAGGCCAGCACCTTGGCATTCGGGAACGCCTTGGTCAGGGTGTCGAGGCCGAAGTAGTAATCCGGGTCGCCGTGGCTGATGTAAATGGTGGTCAGTTGTTTGCCGCTGGCGCGAATCTTTTCTACCACTTGTTCGGCCTGGGATTTGCCGAACTGTGCGTCGACGAGGATCGCGTCTTTCTCGCCGCTGACCAGCACCGAGGTCACCGGGAAAATCGCATTGGCGCCGGGGTTGTAAACATCCAGCGTCAGGTTGGCAGCCGCGGCATGCGCAGCGAAACCCAGCGAGGCGGTGGCGAGTAGAAGGCGTTTGAGGGTGGTGAAGCCGATCATCTGTTGCTCCGGTGTTCGAATGCCTTGCTTGGCGATGGAACAGAGCTTAGTTGCCAGACTCAGTACAAAAAATGCGATGCTGGGACATAGTTTGTTTCTGAAAGCGGGCAAATCATGGATCGTCTCCAGGCAATGCGGGTGTTCGTCACGGTGGTGGATCTCGGTAGCCAGTCGGCCGCTGCGGATCATCTGGATCTCTCGCGGCCGGTGGTTTCACGCTACCTGGCGGAGCTGGAAGATTGGGTCGGCGCGCGCCTGATGCACCGCACCACGCGCAAGTTGAGTCTGACCGCGGCCGGCAGTGAAATTCTTCCGCGTTGTCGGCAGATGATCGAACTGTCGAGCGACATGCAGGCCGCCGTCAGCGAACCCCATGACGCGCCGCGCGGTTTGCTGCGAATCAGCGTCAGCACCTCGTTCGGTCAGGCGCAACTGGCCGATGCGATGGCCGCGTACGTCAAACGTTATCCGGGGGTGAGCATCGATTTGCAGATGCTTGATCGCACGGTGAACCTGGTGGACGAACGCATCGACCTGGCGATTCGCACCAGCAACGATCTCGATCCCAACCTGATCGCCCGGCGCCTGACTGTGTGCCGTTCGGTGGTGTGCGCGGCGCCGGCTTATCTGCAAGAACAGCCGATACCTTTACGGGTGGAAGACCTGAGCCGCCACAACTGCCTGACGCACTCGTATTTCGGCAAGAGCCTGTGGCATTTCGAAGAGGATGGCGAACCGGTGTCGGTGCCGGTGCAGGGCAATATCAGCGCCAACGAGGCCAGCACATTATTGCGCGCAACGCTGGCCGGCGCCGGGGTGGCGATGCTGCCGACGTATCAGGCCGGCGTGCATGTTCACAGCGGCGAACTGGTGCGACTGTTGCCCCACGCCGAACCACGACAAATGAACATCTACGCGGTGTACGCCTCACGCAAACACATGCCGGCGGCGCTGCGCAGCATGCTGGATTTTCTGGTGCAGCGATTCCCCGAGAACCCTGCTTGGGACGTGGGATTTTAAAAGTCAAAAGATCGCAGCCTGCGGCAGCTCCTACACGGATCCATGTAGGAGCTGCCGCAGGCTGCGATCTTTTGATCTTGTTCTATGCTGAAAGTAATACCGCAGGGTATTTCGTTCAGAGGTGAACGCCATGAACATCAAAACAAGAAGGTACGCCGCGATTTTCATTACCTGCGCTGCCACGCTGGCGCTGTACGGCACCGCGGCCTGGCGGGTCGAGCAGTTGCGACAGCTGCCGCGTGAATACGCGAGCTGCAATTTCGAGCGCTGCATTCCGCACAATGCGTCGCTGAACGCACTGCGCTGACCTTGCGGCTGACACAAAACCTGTGGGAGCGGGCTTGCTCGCGAAAGCGGTGTGTCATTCAACAATGATGTCGGCTGACAGAACGCCTTCGCGAGCAAGCCCACACAGGGGGTTGTGGTGATTTCGGTTTACTGTTCGGTCTTCAAGCGATCGCGGAAGGCCTTTGGCGATATCCCCACCCGGCGCCGGAACAGGCGCGTGAAGTTGGTTGGATCAGAGAACCCCAACAACTCCGACATCTCATAAATGGTCATGCTGGTGTACGTCAGCAAGCGCTTGGCTTCCAGCAACTGACGCTCGTGCATGATCTGTAACGCCGGTTGCCCCGCCAGTTCGCGGCACGTGCCATTAAGGTGCGACACCGAAATCCCCAGCCGATGCGCCAGATCCTCGACCTTCACGTGCTGACGGTAAGTCTCTTCCACCAACTGAATAAACCCGTTCAGGTATTCGCGTTGACGCTGCGGCCGTTGACTCGCGTTATGCCGCACGATTGCCTGGCGACTGACCCAGACCATGATCACGCTGACCAGCGAATGCATGAGCATTTCCCGCGCCGGTTGATGGCCGTTGTACTCGGCCTGCAACGCGGTGAACAAGCTGTTGAGGTAGTCGCCGTCCTTGCCCGCCGGATAATTCTCGGTCTGCGCCAATGCGTGCACCGAGTCGCCCAGTTGCGCCTGCAAATGGTTGATCAGCGGTGTGGCGAGGGTGACGATAAAGCCTTCAATGTCCTCGGAAAAACGAAAGCCATGCACCGATAACGGCGGCAGAACCTGGATCGCAGGGGTCTGCAACTGCGTGCGATGGCCTTCGATTTCAAGCTCTGCCTGACCTTTGAAAACGAAGAGTAATTGGCACAAATCGGCGTGGCGGTGGGGTTTGATTTCCCATTGATGTTCGCGACTGCGGGAGGAAATGGTTTCACAGTGCAGCAAGTCAGGGGTCGGCCAATCCAGGCTTTCACCGTAGAGCTTGAACACTGGAATCGAAGGCAGGTCAGGCTTGTTCATCACTTCAATCCAGGCCTCGAGGTTTGCGGGCGATAATCGCACCGATTGGCAGAATGTACAGGTATCGGCTCAGTTTTCACCTTCAATTGACAGACCCGCAAGGGAAAAATGCAAGCACTCGATCCATAAAAATAAATCAGCGGCGATTGTCGCGCGAAGCTTGCGAGTCATAAAAACAATGAAAACGCTGAAAACCCAAGTTGCCATCATCGGCGCCGGCCCGTCCGGTTTGCTCCTCGGCCAGTTGCTGCACAACGCCGGCATCGACACCCTCATCCTCGAACGTCAGACACCCGATTATGTGCTCAGCCGCATCCGCGCCGGCGTGCTTGAACAAGGCATGGTAGAGCTGTTGCGTCAGGCTGGGGTGAGTCAGCGCATGGACGCTGAAGGGCTGGTTCACGGCGGCTTCGAACTGGCGCTCGACGGGCGTCAGGTGCACATCGATCTGCACGCGTTGACCGGTGGCAAGACCGTGATGATCTACGGCCAGACCGAAGTCACTCGCGACCTGATGGCCGCTCGTCGGGACGCTGGCGCGCAGACGATTTATTCTGCGAGCAATGTCGTTCCCCACGGCATGAAAAGCGACGAAGCTTTTGTCACCTTCGAAAAGGACGGAGAAACCTGGCGCGTCGATTGCGATTACATCGCCGGCTGCGATGGCTTCCATGGTGTGGCGCGGCAGTCGATTCCTGAGGATTGTCTGAAGGTGTTCGAACGGGTTTATCCGTTTGGCTGGCTGGGCATTCTCGCCGACACGCCGCCGGTGCATGACGAGTTGGTCTACGCCCGCCACGAACGCGGTTTTGCCTTGTGCAGCATGCGTTCGGCGACGCGCACGCGTTACTACTTGCAGGTGCCGGCAGAAGAAAACGTCGCGGACTGGAGCGACCAGCGCTTCTGGGATGAACTGAAAAACCGCCTGCCAATTGCATTGGCCGAGAAGCTGGTCACCGGCCCTTCGATCGAAAAAAGCATCGCGCCGCTGCGCAGTTTTGTCGTTGAACCAATGCAATACGGGCGGATGTTTCTGGTCGGCGACGCCGCGCACATCGTTCCGCCCACTGGCGCCAAAGGTCTGAATCTGGCGGCAAGCGATGTCAGCACATTGTTCAATATTCTGCTGAAGGTTTACCGCGATGGGCGTATCGACTTGCTGGAGAAATACTCGGAGATCTGCCTGCGCCGCGTGTGGAAAGCCGAGCGGTTTTCCTGGTGGATGACTTCGATGTTGCACCGTTTTGATGATCACGATGCGTTCAGTCAGCGCATCAGTGCCTCGGAACTGGACTACTTTGTCAGTTCAGAAGCGGGCCGAAAAACTATTGCAGAAAATTACGTCGGACTTCCTTATGAGGCTATCGAATAGCCTGCTACCGACTTACACTGGCGAGCATCCCCGCTCGCCTGACGAACTGCGGGACTCTCACTGCCCGCAGGTTTTGCCCGTGACCAATCTCAATCACCCCGAAACGCCCAAACCGGCCATTCGCAGCGTGCTGGTGGCGCTGATGATGGCGATCTTTCTCGGTGCGCTGGATCAGACCATCGTCGCCGTGTCGATGCCGGCCATCTCCGCCCAATTCAAAGACGTCAGCCTGCTGGCCTGGGTGATTTCCGGGTACATGGTGGCGATGACTGTGGCGGTGCCGATCTACGGCAAGCTCGGCGATCTGTACGGGCGACGCAAACTGATGCTGTTCGGCATGGGCCTGTTCACCCTGGCCTCGCTGTTCTGCGGCATGGCGCAAAGCATGGAACAACTGGTGCTGGCGCGGATCCTTCAGGGCATCGGCGCCGGCGGGATGATTTCGGTGAGTCAGGCGATCATCGGCGACATCGTCCCGCCACGCGAACGCGGGCGTTATCAGGGTTACTTCAGCAGCATGTACGCGGTGGCCAGCGTTGCCGGGCCGGTGCTTGGCGGCTACATGACCGAATACCTGTCGTGGCGTTGGGTGTTTCTGATCAACCTGCCGTTGGGGCTTGGCGCTTACTGGGTCGCGCACCGCAACTTGCGCGGGCTGCCGATTCCGCAACGCAAACCGATCATCGATTATGTCGGCACCGTGCTGATGATCATTGGCCTGACCGCGCTGCTGTTGGGCATCACTCAGGTGGGTCAGGGTCATGCGTGGCGCAGCGCTGAAGTGCTCGGGTTGTTTGCCTGCGCGGTAGTGGTGCTGGCGATTTTCGTCTGGCACGAACGTCGGGCACGAGAGCCGTTGCTGCCGATGCATCTGTTCGCCAACCGTAATGCGCTGCTGTGCTGGTGCACGATTTTCTTCACCAGTTTCCAGGCGATTTCCTTGATCGTGCTGATGCCGTTGCGCTTTCAAAGCGTCACCGGCGCCGGCGCGGACAGTGCCGCGTTGCACTTGCTGCCGCTGGCGATGGGTCTGCCGATCGGTGCGTATTTCGCCGGTCGCCGCACATCGGTGACCGGGCGCTACAAACCGCAAATTCTGACCGGCGCGATTCTGATGCCGATTGCCGTGCTGGGCATGGCCTTCAGTCCACCTGAAGCCACATTGATCAGTGGATTGTTCATGTTGCTCTGCGGGATCGCCAGCGGCATGCAGTTCCCGACCTCGCTGGTCGGCACGCAGAACTCGGTAGAACAACGCGACATCGGCGTGGCCACCAGCACCACCAACCTGTTCCGCTCGCTGGGCGGCGCGGTAGGAGTGGCGTTGATGTCGGCGCTGCTGTTGGCGTTGTTGCAGGATTCCAGTTTCGCTCATTTGGCGAGCAGTTCGTTGATGAGCGAGGGGCACTCCGGGAATGTCTTGCTGGACGGTCTCAACGCGGCACCGGGGGATGCGCAGAATGCCTTGCGCGCAGAGTTGCTGGTGACGTTCCGGCATTTGTTGTGGGTGAGTGCGGCGGTGTCGTTGCTTGGATTGGCGGCGGCGATTGCCATGCCGAACAACCTGCTGCGCGGGCGTGAGCACGGCGCAAAATAACAGCAAAAGATCGCAGCCTTCGGCAGCTCCTACAGGATGACGGGCCCCATGTAGGAGCTGCCGCAGGCTGCGATCTTTTGATCTTCAAGGGCTGTAGTAACCGACCGCAACGAGGAAATGCCCGACCTTTTTCAGGTAGGCATGTTTGTCTTCGATCTTGCCGGTCACCGGGTTTTTCCAGCGGTACTCATACTCGCCGTCATCCTGCTTGCCGATCAGCGCCAGAATCGGTTCGCCCACCGGTTTGCCCTCCGGATCCTTGACCTTGCCGAAGTCGGTATTGATCAGCCGCAGATTGGTGCCGTGGGCAACATAGCGCTGGGTATTCAGGTCAACCACAAACACATACAAATCATCCTGCAAATACCCGCCCTTGAGCGAGTTGATCGCCGTCAGCGTGCCCTTCTCGTCTTTGCTCAGATCGGTCGCGGCTTTATCCAGCAGGGCTTTGGCTTGTTCTGCGGAGGCGCGCGGCAGGTAATAACCGACCGCGAGAATCCGCTGACCGATGCGCTGATAGAACACGTGCTTGCGCTCGACCTTGCCGTCAGACCAATTCTGCCAGCGGTATTCGGCTTGCTGAATGCCATTGCCTTCCGGCACCAGCAACGCCTGTTTGAAAGCTTTCTGCAAATCCGGCCCGAGCACTTCGCTGACATCACGGCCAATCAGCGCTGACGACGGCCCACCGCTGGCGAGCATCACGCCTTTGGTGTCGACCACAAACACGTAGCGATCCTTGTCGACAAACTCGCCCTGACGACTGAAGGCCGCGAAGGCCTTGTCGCCGTTGTCGTGGTAGTAAGCGAGCGCTTTTTCCAGCAGGGCGATGGCCGCCTGACTGTCATCTTTTGCGGCGGTCGCGGCGCTGGCCTGACCGAACCCGGCCAATACCAGCAAACAGAGCCAGGCGAATTTTTGCACAAACCCCATGACGCATCCCTCGTTCTTGTTGGTGTTTCAAGAGCGTAGACGGGTTGGCGTTAGACGGAGGTTGAAGATGAATCGAGAGATTGCCGCATCTTCCTGTGACAAAGGAGATTTCTGTGGCGAGGGGATTTATCCCCGTTGGGTTGCGAAGCAGCCCCAAAACCTGAGAACCCGGTACCACTGAAGAAATGCAGGGGAGCGCTTCGCACTCCAACGGGGATAAATCCCCTCGCCACAACGGCTCCCTCGCATTAAGTGATCTGAGTTATGGCCGGGAATTGATCTGCTGCTGCAAGTTCTGGATCTGCGCCTGCAAGGTGTTGATGGTGCGGGTCATCTGCCCGCGGAATGCGTCGAACTCGGCGGTGTTGCCGCCGCCCTGTGGCGCTGCCGGGCGATTGTCCTGCTCGCTTTTGAGCACAACGATGTCCTGTTCCAGACGCTCGATGGCCGCGCTCGGATTGCCTTGCTTCTTCAACGCCGCGATATCAGCGCTGAGGCTCTTGAACTGCGCATCGAAAGCCTTCAACTGCGTATCGACCTTGCTGGTGTCCGCCGGGGTGCTTTTCAGCGTCGCCAGTTCTGCGCTCAAGGCTTTGACCTGCGCCTGCAACTGGGTATTGGCGTTCTGCTGTTCGGTGGTCTGCGCGGTCATCTGCGCCAGACGCTTGTCCAGATCACTGGCCTGCCCCGCGACGCCTTGCTGCTGTTTGTTCTGATCGAGCAGTTTTTCTTCCAACTGCTTGATCTGCAACTTCAGGGCTTCGCTGTCGCTGGTGACGTTGCTCTGGCTGGCGACGACTTTGCCGGAAATATCCTGCAAGCGCCCCGCCGCTTCTTCACTGATCCGCGCGAAGCTTTCCTGAGTCGCGACCAGTTGCTGCTCCATCAAGGAAATCTGCTGAAAGCTCCACCAGGCCAGGCCGATGAAAGCAAAAAACAACGCGCCGACCAAAGCCCAGAGCGGCCCGGTGCTGGCGGCTTTGACCTTGACCACTGGCGCTGTGCGCGAATGCACGGTGGTGCGGGCGGTGGTCGGAATGTCATCGTCGTCGAAGGTGTCGGCGCGCAGGCTCGGCACATCATCGAAATCGTCGTGGGCATCATTACGCATGGACATTGAGGCAACCTTTGTAAAACGCGGTGATGGCTAAATGCTGCGAAGTATAACCCGCTCAGCCGCAGGCATTGACCCTCGACCGAGGGCGCGGTTCAGTGCTGGCCGACCAAGTGAACTCAACGAATGTCCTGCGCTTTCCACCAGCCGCAGAACTCATCGAGCGCCGTCCACAGGCTGACTTGCGGATCGTAGTCCAGATAATGCCGCGCGCGGCTGATGTCGAGGGTGAAATTTTTCTTCATCACCTGCATGCCCAACCGCGACAGCGTCGGCTCCGGACGCCCGGGCCAGAGTTTGCACGCGCCTTCATTCAGCGCCGCGACGCTGTAGGCCAGCCCGTAGGAACGGTACTTGGTGACCTGTGGGACTTCCATTTTGCGCATCACGTAATTGACCACATCCCACAACGGCACCGGCACACCGTTGCTGATGTTGTAGGCCTTGCCCAGCGCCGAACCGGCGGCGAGCAGACTGCTGAGCATCGCTTCGTTGAGGTTCTGCACACTGGTGAAATCGACTTTATTCAGACCGTTGCCGATGATAGCCAGACGGCCCTTGCGCTGCATATTCAGCAGGCGCGGGAAGATGCTCATGTCGCCGGCGCCGGTGACGAAACGCGGGCGCAGGGCGATGGTTTCCAGACCGAATTCCTGGGCGCCGAAAACCTTTTGTTCGGCCAGATACTTGGTCGCGGCGTAATGATGTTTGAAGCGCTTGGGCACTTGCTCTTCGGTCAGGTTGAGGTGGTCGCGGCCGTCGAAATAGATCGACGGCGACGACAGGTGCACCAGCCGCCGGACGCGCTGCTTCAGGCAGGCTTCGACGATGTTTTCTGTGACCTGCACGTTGCCCTGATGAAAGTCCTGATAGCGCCCCCACAGCCCGACGGCCCCGGCGCAGTGCACCACGGCTTCGACATCGCTGCAGAGTTCGCGCGCCAGCTCGGCATCACTCAGATCGCCAGGCACAAACTCGGCGCCACGGCGTACCAGATGCTCGACGCTTTCGGCCCGGCGCCCGTTGACCCGTACGTCCAGGCCCTGCTCCAGAGCGAAACGCGCAAAGCGTCCGCCAATGAAGCCGCTTGCGCCGGTGACCAGAATTTTCATGCACAACTCCAACAGAAAAGCAGCTGCGAGCGTCAAGCTTCGAGCTACAAGTAAAAACGGTGCGCAAGCCCACAACTTGCCGCTTGCAGCTTGACGCTTACAGCTGTTTCCAAGGCACTAGCCATTGTGCTGAAGCGCGCACCAATTGCTCGGTCAGCAACCCCAGCAACTGACCGCCATTGCGCCAATGATGCCAGTACAACGGCACGTCGATCGGTTTATCTGGCAACAGTTCGCGCAATTCGCCGCGTTGCAGTTGCTCGCGCACTTGCAGTTCCGGCACCAGCCCCCAACCCAATCCGGCTTCGGTCAGACGGATAAAACCTTCCGAAGACGGACACAAATGGTGCTCGAATCCGCCGTCGACACCCAGCGACGCCAAGTAGCGATGCTGAAGAAAATCATCCGGGCCGAACACCAGCGCCGGGGTGCGCGGCAGTTGCTCGGCGCGCACGCCATCGGGGAAATGCCGCTCGATAAACGCCGGGCTGGCCAGTGCGCGATAACGCATCGCGCCGAGCAACACGCTACGCGCACCCGCCACCGGTCGTTCGCTGGCGCACAAGCACGCGGCCACTTCACCGGCACGCATGCGTTTGAGGCCGACGGTCTGGTCTTCGACGATCAGATCCAGCAATAAATGTTGCTCGGCGCAGAAATCGCCGACTGCCTGCGCCCACCACGTCGCGAGGCTGTCGGCGTTCAGCGCAATGCGCAGGCGCTCCGGCAAACCCTCTTCGTCCAAGGCCGGGACGAGGGTTTGCAGGTCGCGCTCAAGCAAGCGCACCTGCTGCACATGGTTGAGCAAACGCCGGCCGATTTCCGTGGGCGACGGCGGCGTGCCGCGCACCAGCACGGGTTGGCCTACCCGCGCCTCCAGCAGTTTGATTCGTTGCGAGATCGCCGATTGCGACAACCCGAGAATCTGCGCGGCGCGCTCGAATCCGGCTTGCTCGACCACGGCGGCCAAAGCAGACAGCAATTTGTAGTCGAACATCAGTTTTCCTAATGAGCGATCAGCACTATTGGTTTTTCTTATACAGGTTTCGCCCGGAGAATAGCCAGCAAGCACTCTTTTTCAAGGAACACTGCAATGGCTGGCGAAACCTCTCTCACAACCTTGTTGCGCAGCATGAGCCCGCAACTCAACGCCGGCGAATACGTGTTCTGCACCCTGCGCGACAGCCAATTGCCGGAAGGTCTGGAGACCGTCGGCAGCTTCCGCGAGCAGGAAGGTCTGACGGTGATTCTCGAACGTTCCCACGCTGAACAGGCTGGTTTCAGCTTCGACTACGTCGCCGCGTGGATCACCCTCAACGTGCATTCAGCGCTGGAAGCCGTCGGACTCACCGCCGCGTTTGCCACGGCATTGGGCAAGGCCGGGATCAGTTGCAACGTGATCGCCGGCTACTACCACGATCATTTGTTTGTCGGTCAGGCCGACGCCGAACGCGCGATGCAGGTCCTGCGCGATCTGGCAGCCAACGCGGAGTAATTGTTATGTGGCAAAGCTATGTGAACGGCCTGCTGGTGGCGTTCGGGCTGATCATGGCGATCGGCACGCAGAACGCGTTTGTATTGGCGCAGAGCCTGCGGCGCGAGCATCACTTGCCAGTGGCCGCATTGTGCGTGGTGTGCGATGCGCTGCTGGTCGCCGCCGGCGTGTTCGGGCTGGCGACGATTCTGGCGCAGAACCCGACGCTGCTGGCGATTGCCCGTTGGGGCGGCGCGACGTTTTTGATCTGGTACGGCAGCCAGGCGCTGCGCCGGGCGTGCTCGAAACAGAGCATGAATCAGGGCGAGAATCAGACCGTGCGTTCGCTGCGTGCGGTGATGCTCAGCGCGTTGGCGGTGACGTTGCTCAACCCGCACGTTTATCTGGATACGGTTTTATTGATCGGTTCGCTGGGGGCGCAGCAATCGGTGCCAGGCGCTTATGTGGTCGGTGCTGCGAGTGCTTCGCTGTTGTGGTTTTTCACCTTGGCGCTCGGCGCGGCATGGCTGGCACCGTGGTTGGCACGGCCGAGCACGTGGCGAATTCTCGATATGGTGGTGGCGCTGATGATGTTCACCGTGGCCGGGCAATTAATTATCGCCAGCTGATTTATTCCAAAAGGCTCTGGAACCTCTATCCCACACAGTTGTTGCGTGGTTATGGCGCAACCCCGGTGCTATGATCCAACCCCTGCGCCGCAAAGAGTAAAAACTCGCCGGTGCAT
>Ga0160445_100261_pt1 | contig 36956 bp, 31 predicted proteins | sample HID1972M_E1MG_FD_108215 | JGI IMG/M metagenome (GOLD analysis project Ga0160445, IMG submission 108215) | Enriched pill bug-associated microbial communities from UW Madison campus, WI, USA - HID1972M_E1 MG | ecosystem: Host-associated > Arthropoda: Insects > Digestive system > Unclassified ... | reverse complement strand
CCTCTGCTTGATTTCTGATTGTAACCCCAACCAATGGCTGGCGCGTCTGAGAGTCGTAAATATGTCCTGTAATAGTTCTCTCCTGTGCATTCGCAGAAATAGCGATTACCGTGAAAACCATCAACAGATAATAGTATCTGAAAGATTTCATTAAATTGTATGTTGAAGGATTAGATCCTACGCATGAAATAACAGGTCATAAGCTATCTATAATTATAGGTAGTCTTGTGACATTGATTAATGCAGATAAATGAAATTTATCTTAAGATGTTAGGAATTAATCTTCGGAGGGTGGAAGATAGTTGCTGGCTGTATTGGAAGATCGAAAGGCATTTCAGTAGCTGTAAAGGTCTTTACATACGTGAAGGGTGTTATTAAAACAATCTTCTGAGTAATAAAAGCTTCTTGATAATTACCTTTCTTTTGATCCTGCGTATTGCTCTTTTCCTTTTCTTGAGCCTGTTGAATCTTTTTTGCTAAATAACATTGTCCATTACAATGTAATTCAGGCATATCAATATTCTCGCAAAGGGTTGAAGCAATATAATCGCGATTAAGTTCAAATCCAGCATAAATAAAGAACCTGCTAAAGCTAGAGGTTACTAATGTTAAGATAAGAATAAAAGCAATGCTACTTCGAAACATGTAACAAATATAAGACTAAAATGAATACAAGGATCAATAATCCAATTTTTTTCATAGTTCAATTAAAAAATTGAATTATACAGACAATTATGAATTAACTTATTCTTTTACCGTGCATTAACCTATCTACAGCTTCGTTAAATGAACCTGCCAATGTTACTTCTCCTGAATTAATGAAAAATATTTCATCTGCATTTTCTATTGTATTTAAACGGTGAGCTATGATAACCTGCGTTGTGTTTTCAGGTAGTTTTTTTAATATTTTCTCCAGTAATTGCTCTGTAACCGTATCAATATTAGCTGTAGCTTCATCCAGGATCAGTATTTCCGGATTTCGCAAAACAGCACGCATAAATGCAATTACCTGTCTTTGTCCCAAGCTAATGCTATCTCCACTTGAGAGAACCTTAGTTTCTAATCCACTTTCAAAAATTGCCAGCAACTCTTCCAATCCGGAGGTTCTTATTAATTCAGTTAGTTGTTCACTGTCGTAATCTAAGTAAAGTTCGTTTCCGTAAAGAATATTGTCTTTTATGGTTCCCGTAAATAAGAAAGGCTCTTGCAGAATAAAGCCAATCTTTTGAGAACGCTCATCCGGCTTATATGATCTAATATCTTTACCATCAAGAAGAACAGTTCCTGCTGTAGGATCATATAAACGTGCCATTAGCGAAGCAGTTGTAGTTTTTCCTCCTCCTGTTGGACCTACTAAAGCATATGTTTTACCATGGTCTAATTTCAGATTGATATCATGTAGTATCTCTTTTCCGTTCGGATAGCCGAAAGAAACATTTCTAAATTCTAACAAGGAGGTTGAATATTCTTTAGTGCTGCCATCAGAAATACCCAGATTGCTTTCTAAAGACAGTATTTGAGAAATCCGATCCCAACCTGCCATTGCTACTTGAAATGTTGACCAGAGCGAAGCCAGTTGCCTTAAAGGATTATATAAATTGACAGCATAGGAAAGGTAACTTACCAATAAGCCGATTGTAAACTCACCGACAGAAATTAAATAAATACCGTAAGCCAATACAATTAACTGTGCAAGACTTGAAAATAAACCATACACTGGTAAAAAGATATTATTAGCCAAGCCTGCTCCAATGGCAGCACTGTAGTTTTCCTGGTTCGTTTCTTTAAAGCGTTTTCGGAAGTAGTCTCGCCGGTTAAAAGCGATGATAACCTTGAAATTGTTGAGACTTTCCTGTATTTCTGCACTCATTCCTCCAGTACTTTTAAGTGTAGCAGCATTTTTTCTTTTTACCCAGGGAGATACAAGCTGAGTGAAAATTAATATAAATACTGCAGGGACAAGCGTCGCTAAACCAAGTTTGAAATTAATTGATAGCAAGAATATACTTGCTCCGGTCATCATAGCAATACTGCTAATAAACTGCATTAATGACTGAGAGAAAAACTGGTTTAATTTATCGGTATCGTTGTTAACACGCGAGATAAGATCACCAGCTTTATTCTGATTAAAGAAAGCAACTGGTAATTGTTGTAATTTGTTGAAAATAGCATTCCTCAGTGTATATAATAAACGCTGACCAATACTACCCATTAATGTGGTTTGCAGGTATTTGGTGAATAGGGCTCCAATGTACATGGCCAGTAGAATCCCTGAAAATACTAGTACTCCATGATAGTCCTTTGTTACCACATATGTATCAATAGTATGGCCTATTATAAAAGGGCCAAGCAGGTTAAGGCTGGCATCTGTGAGGATCGTGAAGAACGCTATTATCAGGTTCTTCTTTTCATGCGCTATTAATTTTAATAGATTTTTAAGTCCGGCGTATGTCGACTTCTTTTTCTCTTGCTCAAAAAGTTCGTTCAGATTATAATTCATAGTTGCTGGTACTTTTTTGTGAATTAGAAATCTGAACATATTCCGGACTAGTACTAATTAGTTCCTGATGCGTACCTGTAGCAATTATTTCACCTTCCATCAATAAGATAATCTGATTGTATTTTTCTATAGATGAAATTTTCTGAGTTACAGATATCAAGGTTAGATCAGGATAGTTATTCTGAATATTTGATAATATTTTGCTTTCTGTCTGATTGTCTACTCGTGCAGTAAAATCATCCAATAACAATATTTTTGGATTTACTGCCAAAGCCCGAGCCAGCATGATTCGTTGTTTTTGTCCTCCTGAAAGGCTTGATCCACGTTCAGAAACAATGGTATTTAATTTATCAGGAAGTTCGTCAATAAAGTTATGTAACTCCGCCGTATCGATAGCCTTTTTTAGAGATTCATCAGTTACTGTATCACTAAAAGCAATGTTTTCACGAATGCTCATATTGAAGATGATACTATCTTGAAAAACAAAACCAACCTGGCTATGAAAAGCTTCTGAATTATATTCATCAATACGGTGATCATCAAATTCAACAGTTCCTGAATCGGGCTGTATTAATCCGGTAAGTAAATAAAGCAGCTGAGTTTTACCTGCAGCAGTAGGTCCGATAATTGCAGTTTTTGATCTCGGTTTAACGGAAAACGAAACATTCTTTAGGGCAGGTTTCTGACCATAACTTACGTTAACGGCATCAAGCTCAACTTTGCCCTTTAATGCACTGGTTATTGAGCCTGTTTCTTCTAAAGGCTTGGTTTCAATAATGTTGCTAATACGTTCATAAGAAGCGCTGGCTTGTGCTATAACGTTACTCATAAAGCCGATGACGAGTATGGGAAAAATTAAGAGAGCTAAATAGCTATTAAAAGCTGCAAAATCTCCTAAGCTCATACTGCCGTTAATTACAAATTTACCTCCAAGCAATAGAATTGCTAGTCCGGCTAAATTCGATGTGAAAATAATTAGTGGAATAAGTCCTGCAAAGAGACGAAGTATAGCCAATCCGAAATCTTTGGCTTTTGTATTTGCCTCTAAAAATTTATCGTATTCTAACTGTTGTGAGTTAATTACCCGAATGATTGCAGAGCCTAAAATACTTTCACTGATAACTTTATTAAGCCAGTCAATCACTGCTCTGCTTTGAATAAATAATGACCTTACTTTTCCCAGTACCAAATAAAATGTGACTCCAAGAATGGGGATGATAGCAAGAACAACCAAAGCGAGCTTCCAATCAATGGTAAGTAATAGAATACTTGCCCCAACAATGATAAATAAAGATGAAGCGAGAGATACAATGGCTTGAGAAACGAACATTTTGATTGAATCTACATCAGCAGTTAAGTTGGTTAATAGCTTCGATGGATTTGCTGTTTCGATGAAAGCAAAGCTTTGTTCAGATATTCTATCGGAAAGTTTGGCCCGTAAATCTCTCGCCACCCGTTCAGAGGCATAGGTTTGAATAACGCTTTGTAAATAGGTAAAGATGAATACAACAATGATAATAATCATGAACTGTATAATCATAGACTGGAATACAAAGGTTCCGTTTTCATAATCATCTATGCCATCACCAATAATTTTAGGTATCCATAAATTTAGGGCATTGCTAAGTAAAGCAAACAATATCAGCAGAAAGATCATTCCTGAGTAAGGCTTTAATAGCGTAAATACACTTGAGTTTCCTTTCTTCTTTCTTTTTTCTTGATCCATCTTATTATTTCAGCGCTCTCTAATCAGACGCTTATCTCAGACTTTCTTTCTGATATTTTTGTTACAATTAAGGATACAAATATAAACGGATGTTTGTTTTTTTAGCTATTTTGCAGAATATTTTTGATTGATTCTTATCTCTTTACATATGAAAACCAGCGTAAACCTAATCTTAAAAACCTGTTGTCTATTTTTATTAATGTGTTCTATAGCCTACTCTCAAGAAAGGGATGTTCAGGTAACAGAAAATATACGATTAAATCAATTGGGTTTTTATCCTAATGCACCTAAAGTCGCCATTATTACATCAGCCAATACTTCTACCTATAGCTTGTTAACAAGTGATAGAAGTAAAACTGTATTAACCGCATTTAGGTTAAAAGAATCAGCAGATACTGCTTTAAATGGGAATAAAACCTTAATAGCCGATTTCTCTTTTTTTAAAAATCCTGGAAATTATGTGCTTTATGTAGATGGACTGGGATATTCTTACCCCTTCTCCATTCAAGACTCGATTAATAATGAACTAGCAAAAGCCACCATAAAAGCTTTTTATTTTCAGCGTGTATCTACAGCTTTGCCTGAGGAGTTTGCAGGAAAATGGCATCGGCCGGCAGGCCATCCTGACGATAAGGTATTAATTCATCCTTCTGCTGCAACAGCATCTCGTCCGGCAGGAACAATAATAAATGCTCCCAGAGGCTGGTACGACGCAGGCGATTATAATAAATACGTTGTCAATTCTGGTATTACTACAGCAACATTGCTTTCTATTTACGAAGATTTCCCTGACTATGTTAAGGGTCTAAATTTATCTATTCCAGAGAGCGCGAATAAAGCTCCTGATTTACTAGATGAGATCCTTTGGAATGTACGTTGGATGCTAACCATGCAAGATGAAGATGGAGGAGTGTATCATAAACTCACCAACGCTTCTTTTGATGGAATGGTAATGCCTGGAGTAACTAAGGAGCCACGTTATGTTGTACAAAAAGGTACTGCAGCTACGCTTGATTTTGCTGCAGTACTTGCACAATCAAGCCGTATTTTTAAGGAATATAATACTGAATTTCCTGGTTTAGCAGACTCTTGTTATAAAGCATCTCTTGCGGCATGGAACTGGGCACAGAAAAATCCGAATGTTATCTATAACCAAAATGAAATGAATACTAAATATAAACCTGAAGTAACAACGGGTGCTTATGGTGATAGAAACTTTACCGATGAATTTATATGGGCCGCCTCTGAGCTTTCCGTTACAACCGGTGATGGACAATATTTAAAAACGCTGAATTTATTTCCTGATAATACAACACCACTTCCTACCTGGTCAAATGTCAAATTATTAGGTTATTATACCCTTGCTAAAAATGAAAAACTATTAAATAGCATTGCTCCGAAAGATTTTGAAATTCTTAAAGACCGTTTGATTAATATGGCAAATTCTTATATGGTAGGTCTTGATGGAAATGCCTATCAAACAGTTATGGGTAAAACCAGTCGTGATTTTAATTGGGGAAGTAACTCAAATGCTGCAAATCAAGGAATTGCTTTAATCCAGGCTTACCGCTTATCAGGGAATAAACAATATTTGCGCTATGCTCTGGCTAATCTGGATTATCTTTTGGGCCGTAATGCTACTGGTTATTCGTATGTTACCGGATTAGGATCTAAAACACCTATGTTTCCGCATCATCGCCCCTCTGTTGCAGATGGGGTAGAAGATCCGATACCTGGTATGCTGGTTGGCGGTCCAAATCCTGGAAAACAAGACGGAGTAGCTTTGCCAAGTTCTGTTCCGAGCGAAGCCTATGTAGATGTTTCAGAGTCTTATGCAACTAATGAAATTGCGATTAACTGGAATGCTCCGATAGCTTATCTTTCTGTTGCTTTAGAAGCTTTGCAAGATGAGTTTTATTAAAAATTAAAGGAGACTTTAAGCAGAGCCATTCTGCCTCGGATGGCGTATTGATTGATAACACTTGCATTGGCATTAATCGTTGTGGTAGTAAATTGCTTTACATCGGCAATGTTTTGTACTCCTGCTTCCAAATCAGTTTGATATTTATTTAACTTATAACGAAGCGACAGGTCAATAAAATATACGTTTGAAGTATTTGAAAAGCTTTGCTGTGAATACAGCTGTTCGCCCACAACATTAAAATTCAGATTTGATAATGCCTGGAAATCAACTACGATCTTTTGCTGAACCTGGTTTATCTTGGCTTGGTTTGCCCTAATCGAATTGCCACCTTGCTGTGCACTCTGAAAATGGTTGTAATTGGCTTTATAGGTAAGGTACAGCAGCTCATTTATCTTCGAATTTACATTAGCCGTAATGATGGTATTATAATTATTGAAAGGCAATAACTGCTCGTTCAGTAATTGGTTTATTCTATTAGAAGCCCAGCTGATATTGCTGCTTACCGTGGTTTTTAAACTAAAGATATATTTGCTAATACCGCCGTATACATTGAGGCTGTTTGCATTATTTATCAAGGGCATAAAAACCTGTTGTTCAATGTTATCGGTAATGATCCGCGTAGAGATATTGTCTACCGTTTTATGGCTGTAGGCAATATTAAGATTGACAAAGAACACTTTAATCGTTTTCCTGTATTGAAAACCAATGTGGGCTGCATGGGTATTGCTTTCAAAAATAGGTGCCGAATTAGCGCTAACCGTACGGTAGTTTTTCAGGATATAGCCGGTGTAAACATCTTCAACGCCTCCAAAATTGGTATTGTATTGATAGTCGATTAAAATGCGATTCTCCTGACCGCTTCTGTATTCCATTCTAGCTTCTGGGTTAAAAAGTAAATGGTTGCGAGTCACTTTCTGCTGATAGGCATCGTCTGAATAACCAATATGTTGATAACTTAATGGTAGAGAGAAGTCGAGTGTGAACTTATCTTCTGTCCAGGTGTAGCTGTTTTCTATGTATAGTTTATTACGGTTCCATTGCAGGTTGTTTATACCACTGTCCAAGGGCAGCGGGTTTTCGTTATCCACTATTGTTTTGGTTAAGGAAGAGCGTAAATTCTCATGCTGGGTGTTGGCACCGATTTTATAAGACTGCTTAAATTTCAAAGATCCATAGTGGAGAGTGAAATAGGTATTGGTAAAAAAGGAAGGGATAGTTGCTGCTTGATTTAAACCATGATAGGGATTGCCATCATTAAAATAGTCTGCATTTAGATCGGGATTGATTTTGAGCGTTTGCGGCTCATTAACCCTGTTTATATAGCTGTAAAACTCCAGTGCCTTTTGACTGGCATTGAACATATAATTCAATTCATTGGAGAAATTACGCAGGTTGTTTTGAACAGCTTGCTTGACTTCACTACCGTTGGTGTTTAACAAAGAATTAGCTGATTGCGGATTATAGTCGGTTATAAATGTATTATTCAAATAATAGGTAGTCTTATTGATATTCAAATTAAGCTGGGCATGTAACTGGTTGGGATAGGCATTATTGCTCTGCCTTTCATTAAAGTGGATTGTATTATTGGGCAGGAAAATGGTAGTTTCCGACTGATAATTTTGTTGCTGATGATCATACAGATAATAAATATTTGATTTTACCTGTACATCCTTTTTTAAGTTAAGCAGGTTGTTGGTATTGATCATACCCGTGTTATTAAATAAATACCGGTATTTGGGCAAGGGTGGCTGTGAAATTGTACCCAACGATAAAAGGTTGCCGGATTTCTGTATGTCAAGCCTGTTAAGAAGGTCCTGCAGGTTAAAGGAGGTTACCTCATCATTCAGATCGATACCTGTGTTGTTCGCCTTAAAATAATTAAGCGCTTTGTATTTCCTAAATAACATGGAAGTGAGCGCACCATTGTAATTTTCAGGAAGACCGGCAGCCAGCTCAGCATGGTTAATGAGTTTAATCTTAGCATCCTCCTTAAGGGTAATGTTCATATCTACTTGATCGGTAACGCTTACTTCTGCCAGCACCTTGATAGGCTGATGGTTTAAAAAAACCTGTACTTTATCAACTATATTATTGGGGATGTTTTTGGTACCAATAGCATATTTATCGTCGAGTAGATTGTCACCTTCAATATAGAAATTAGTGATTGCCTTGCCGTTATATTCTATTTTACCTTTTTCATCTACTTTAATGCCTGGTAATCTTTTGATTACGTCTTCAATGACCCGGTCATTGGGATTGGCAAAGGATGCTGCATTGTAGCTAAGGGTATCGCCCTTTAGATTTAACCGGATTCTTTCACCTTTAATAACAACGGGTTCAAGGTCCTTGCTTTCCTCCTTTAAAATAAAGTTATAATTGATTATATTCCTTTGTAATAACTGGGTCTCTTTCTGATAACCAAGGCAAGTAATCTGTAAGGTTAAAGTTTCAATGTCAACTTGATTATTTGGAACAGCGATTGAATAATTACCATTCTTATCAGATGATGAGTAATATAAAATGACTCCATTGTTTGGAGCTAATATAGAAACGGTAGCAAAGGATATAGCTATGCCTTCACTGTTTTTTATAGTTCCTGCAATTTTCATCTGCGCAAAGGAACTCGTATAAAACAGAAAGTTAATAAAGAATACCCAAGCTAGTTTCTTTGTCATAACTACCTTATATACAGCTCTATATGGTTGGTTGTAGTTCTATTTGGAGCTTTAGAGCCGGGGGTATTAACAATGCCGGCTCTCCCTTCAGTCATCGCGTTTATAGAACCAGCCATATCTTGTCGAAAGGCATTCTTCATTTCTTCATATTCTTTTACTGTAGTCCTAATCCCTTTGGTTGGCACCTCTATTACCTCTGTGCCATCTTTAATGGTATGAAAACCTGCAAATTTGAATACAATCTCTTTATTAATATCGTAAGCCTCAATAATTAAACCTGGCAAGCCATTCAGCTTCCAAGGGCCTGCATGATAGGGGAGCTCACTGCTAAACCAGGCCGTGTAAGTTCTGCCTCGCCATTCTCCAATCGCCTTTTGGCAATTTAAACCTGAAATGGTTGAAGTTTCAGTGGTGATCTGTCAGTTAATAGCGGGCCAGTCATCTTCCATCAAATAATCATCTAAGAAATTATCTTTAATTAGAAATGTATGATTAGCAAAGTTTAAGAATAATTCCTCTTCTATAGAAGGAATATAAGCAATTACTTTATTGCCAGATGCTTTGAAATTGGCAGATATTAAAGCTTTGATGCTGTCTTTATCTGCAGATCTATACCAGCTCGAATTAGTACTTAAAAACAAGTCCATGTTTTCTGTATAAAGTAAACTGCCCTTTGTTGTATCCCTTAAATGAGAAAAAGCATAAGTAATAACTGCTTTAATAGTAGCATCATTTTCTTGTGCAAGTAGTAAATTAGAAAATGATAAAAGCAGAAGTATGGAAGATAGAATGAGTTTTTTCATTGTGATATTTTTTTAGATGGTTACAGTTAATCAGATGATTTGATAGAAGCGTTGAGTAAATATAATAATTTTTTTTAAAACAACTAATTAATTAGTTAATAAACTATCTGATTAGTTGTACAAGGCTTTTGATTTACTCATGAAAAGCCTTGCTTTATATATTTAACTATCTAAATAATACTGCTTCCGTTGTATCTTCGTTAAAAGTGCCAAAAAAACGTAGACACAACGAAGGTATCACTCGCTATATACGGGATTATGTAAAGCAAGGGTAATACAAAGTAGCTGTATTGTGTATTAAGGCGTATTATTGATGAAAATTAAATTACTCATAGTCAATAAGAAACCCTCTTAATCGGAATTAATTCCAAATTTATTGGAAAAAAGTTTCCAAAAATGAAAAAAGAAGCTACATTTGCATTCCTCAAACGGAGAAAAATATTCTTTGTTAAGGTGCCATAGCTCAGTTGGTAGAGCAAAGGACTGAAAATCCTTGTGTCGCTGGTTCGATTCCAGCTGGCACCACACAGGACCTCTTTACGGCAACGTAGAGGGGTTTTTTGTTGGATAGTTATGTTTTTATACTAAATGCAGGGACTGCAACTCATCTGCTAATCGGTGCAAACCTTCTTCAATTTTCTTTAGTTGTGGTTGTCTAGGCTTTTTTAAACCTGAATAGTAGTGTTGTAATTGTTTCTGATTAATTCCTGTTATTTTTTCTAAAGCAGCGTTAGTGAAAATACCTTTATAGTATTTTAATAAGCTTTCTGCATCAAATTGATATTTAATTTCATAATCTCCTTTTAAAATTACTGGGATATTTCCTGGAGTATTATGTTCTTTCAAAAGTCTTATGCTATCCAAAATGGATTGTTTCGCTTTTGCTACTGTATCTCCATCCCCGTAAATACCCTCTACATTTTCAGCATAAGAATTATACATATCTGCCCTACGCTCAATGATTATTTTTATCGTTTTCATTTTTTCTTTATTTATTATTTACGACATTTATTAAATAAATCTGGAGATTATTTCAGCCATAGCTCTTTAATGATTTTTTTACGAAGGCCTTCTCCTGTCTCTTTTGCACCATGAAAAGGAACTGGATATGTACGTCTTCCTTTCTCATCAATATAATGACTTCCATCAGTGCGAATATGTTTCCAGCCATTTCGATTTATATCCTGTGAAATTCACTAGACTTCATTAAAGGATCAAATAATTATTCCAGACGTTGTACTCACCTTATGTAAGTAATTACGTTTGTAAAGGTAGTATAAGTACTATCATTAAACAGGCGAAAATGAAAGATTTTGTATTAAACTGTTATTAAGTTCTTGCTATGTTGCTAAGCACAATAGGGAAATTAGGAGTAATTTCGTAGCTTAGTTTTTGTAAAAACCTTAAAACATTATGAGAAAACAAATACCCTATAGTTTCGTAGCAATTGCAGTTGCGTTAGTCTTATTCAGCTCTGTTTCTTTTGCACAGAATAATACCGGAAATTCAGGAAAACTACCTCGGCCAAAATTGGTGGTAGGGATTGTTGTAGATCAAATGCGCTGGGATTATCTATACCGTTATTATGATCGATATGGTGATGATGGTTTTAAAAGAATGATCAACCAGGGATTTAGTGCAGATAATACCAATATCGACTATGTACCAACAGTAACTGCGATTGGTCATACTACGATTTATACAGGTTCAGTACCCTCTATACATGGGATAGCGGGTAATGATTTTATTATAAACGCTACCGGCGAAAGTATGTATTGTACAGAAGATAGCACGGTTAGTACAGTTGGAAGTACTTCTAATGCAGGGGAAATGTCGCCAAGAAACCTATTGGCGAGTACTATTACGGATGAATTAAAATTAGCTACAAATTTCAGATCGAAAGTAATTGGTGTGGCAATTAAAGATAGGGGAAGTATCTTACCTGCTGGGCATGCGGCCGATGCTGCCTATTGGTTTGATGGCGAGACTGGTAATTTTATTACTTCGACCTATTATATGGATAAGTTACCAACATGGGTTGATGGTTTTAATAAACAAAAGTTGGCTGAGAAGTACCTGAATCAAGGTTGGGAAACTTTGTATCCTATTAGTAGCTATGTACAAAGTAGCGCTGATGATAACAGGTATGAAGGTAAGTTTAGTGGAACTGAGAAACCTGTTTTTCCGGTTAATACAGCAGAGCTCTATAAGACCAGTGGGGCAGGAGCTATCCGGACTTCACCTTATGGAAATACATTAAGCTTTGATATGGCAAAGGCTGCGGTTGAGAATGAAAAATTGGGTCAGGGTATAGTAACTGATTTCTTGGCTCTAAGTCTTTCTTCTACCGATTATGTTGGCCATCAGTTTGGACCAAATGCAATCGAGGTTGAGGATACCTATTTGAGATTGGATCAAGAGTTGGCAAGTTTCTTTAAGTACTTAGATCAGAGAGTGGGCGCAGGAGAGTATACTGTATTTTTATCTGCAGATCATGGGGGCGCACATAATGTGAGTTTCTTAAAAGACAATAACATTCCTGCAGGAGCTTGGGGAACAGGAAAGATTTTAACAGAACTAAATAGCGTGCTGCAAGCTAAATTTGGTGAAGAAAAATTGATTCTAAGTTTATCAAACTATCAAGGGCACCTTAATTATAAAGTGATAGAAGAGAAAAGTTTAGATATTGAAGCTATAAAATTAGCAGCCATTGATTTCTTGAGAAGACAAGAAGGAGTAACCTATGTTGTGGATATGGATAAGGTTCAATCAGCATCTATACCTAAGGTTATTCGTGAGCGGATAATTAATGGATATAATTATGATCGGAGTGGTAATATCCAAATTATTTTAGACCCTGCCTGGTATAGTAGTGGTTCTGCAAATCCAACAGGAACAAGCCATTCAGCCTGGAACCCATACGATGCTCATATTCCATTATTGTTTATGGGTTGGGGAGTTAATCCCGGGAAAACAAATAGACCGACCAATATGACGGATATAGCTGCGACTATTGCAGCTATATTGAAAATTCAGCAACCAAATGGTTCTATTGGGATTCCAATTTTAGAGGCAATAAAGTAATAATTTCGGATATTATTCCGTTGGAGTAAGTTAACTGCAGATATCCGAATGTTTAAATCTATAATTAAATGAGAAACCTTTTTCTTTATACAGTAATTCCGATTGTAGTTTTATTATTAATTCTTACAGGAATTTATCCTGGTTTAATATGGTTGACTTTATTGGCTGTGGCTATATTGGGATTAGGTATTTATAATCTGGTTCAGAATAAACATGCTATCTTAAAAAATTTCCCAGTTATAGGTTATTTGCGGTATTTCTTTGAATTTATTTCTCCGGAGATCCAGCAGTATTTTATTGAAAGAAATACAGATGGGAAACCTTTCTCACGTAATTTACGATCTATTGCTTACCAGCGTTCAAAGAATTTGGAAGCAACATCACCTTTTGGTACTCAGCTTGAACTTAATCATCGCGATTATGAAGGTTTGCGTCATTCAATTTATCCGGTACCCATTATTGAAGAGTTACCGCGAATAATTATTGGTGGAAAAGATTGCAAACAACCTTATAATGCTTCGCGATTAAATATTTCTGCAATGAGCTATGGCTCTTTAAGCTCAAATGCTATTATGGCGTTGAATAAAGGAGCTTTACGAGGAAATTTTTATCACAATACTGGCGAAGGTGGAATCTCCGATCATCATATGCAAGGTGGCGATCTGGTATGGCAAATTGGAACCGGTTATTTTGGATGTAGGACAGAGCATGGAAACTTTGATCCGGAAAGTTTCCGTGAAAAAGCCCGTCGGAAAGAAGTTAAGATGATTGAACTGAAGCTATCACAGGGTGCAAAGCCAGGGCATGGAGGTATTTTGCCGGCTGTTAAGAATACAGAAGAGGTTGCCAGAATCAGGGGCCTGATACCTTATACTTTGGTGCTTTCTCCACAACATCATACTGCTTTTTCAAATGCAAAGGAACTTATTCAGTTCATTGGAACACTACGTGAATTATCTGATGGTAAACCAGTAGGTTTTAAGCTATGCATAGGAAGAACGGATGAGTTCATTGAGCTTTGTGAGACCATGAATTCATTAAACATTTATCCGGATTTTATAACAGTTGACGGAGCAGAAGGAGGGACGGGTGCCTCTCCATTAGAATTTGCTGATGCCGTTGGTATTCCTTTAGAACCGGCATTAATTTTTGTCCATCAATCATTGGAGAAATTTGGAATAAGGGATAAGCTGAGAATTATTAGTAGTGGTAAAATTCTATCGGCGGCGTCCTTCTTAAAAATCCTTTCTTTGGGTGCTGATGTATGTAATAGCGCGCGAGGATTTATGTTTTCATTGGGATGTATACAGGCGTTGAGATGCAATACGAATGAGTGCCCGACGGGTGTTGCAACGCAAGATAAGATGTTAGTAAAGGGGCTGGCAGTATCTGATAAGAAAGACCGCGTTTATTATTTCCATCTTAATACCTTGCTTGCCTCAATGGAATTACTGGCAGCTTGTGGAAAGAAGAGCTTTGATGATATTAGTATGGATATCTTTATGAGGGGTGATGAGTTTATGCATTTATCGGATATTTATTTCCCGAATTATCTGGATGATTTCACAAAGATAAGAACTGATAAATCGACATTCAAGCGCGTGGGCGATCGGCCTGATGAACAATTAAATAATTGATATAACACGTGCTGCAGGACTATAAGTATCAGATTTATTAATTAAATTTGGCTGAATCATCGAAGCTAATTAAGGTAAACAGTTTGTAATTATGATATCTAAAAAAGAGATTATTGAGAAGGTTGGGGTTTTATTAAAGGAGCTAACTGACAAGTTTGAGTATATTTCAGATAGTGGTAAGGAAGTTAATCCCCTTGAATTTCAACTTTTTGAGATAAATGCCGCTTATTTTGCTGAACATGCAAACCTCCTTCATAAACTTGAAGAAGAAGAATCCAGAAGTCGGGCAGAGGTTGAGGAACATGCTGAGATTCATGAAAATGTCTTGGAAGAGGTAGAGCATACAGAATTAAAAAATACAGAACAAATAGCTAATGCTGAGGAAGAAGAAGAATCAGAGAATGAAAAACCAGTATTAGAGGAAGAGCGAGAAAAAGAACCTGAAATAAAAGAAAGTACTAAAGACCCTATTATTTTCACTCCTGTAACAAATCACGAGCCTGTAGAAGAAGAAGCTTTAGATTCTCAAAAAACTGTTGAGGAGATCACGGAGCAAGGTAATAATGCTAGCAGTGATAATAATTCTGTTAGCAGGGAAGAAGAACAAGTTAAAGATCAGGAAGAACCTGAACCTGCCCAAGAAGTTTCTCATGAAGTTGTAATTGAAGAGAAAACGGTGAATGTTCCTAATGAGCGGCCAATGAGTTTAAATGAGCGGCTTTCTGAACAGAGAAAAACTATGGATGCAGAAAAGAAACATTTAGAGTCTCCGCGTAGAATTAAGGATATTAAATCGGGAATAAATTTGAATGATAAGCTGTTGTTTATTAAGGATCTATTTAATGGTTATAGTCTTGCTTACAGTGAAGCAATTGAGTTATTAAACCGGTTTGAAAGCTTTGAAGATGCTGATCGTTTCTTAAAAGCTAATTATGCCCAGAAGAATAATTGGGAAGCAAAACAAGCAAGCGTAGATAAATTATACGCTATACTGAGGCAACGATACGGTTAATATTGCATGTTACAGGAAGCAATAGGCTTGCTATATTGATTGAATATTAAATAAACCTTTTCTGTTTGCATCTAACTTAATCAGGATAAACAGTAGGATGGTAAAACTCCATAAGGACGACCCTCCATAGCTTATAAATGGTAAAGGGATACCAATTACCGGAACAATCCCTAAAGTCATTCCAATGTTTATGAAGAAGTGAAAGAATAATATAGATACAACTCCGTATCCATATATTCTTGCAAAAGAGGATCGTTGCCGTTCTGCAATATGAATCAGCCTTAAAAGCAGGGCTACATAAATTAATACTAATATTGCAGACCCTACAAATCCCCACTCTTCACCAATTGTACAAAATATAAAGTCTGTACTTTGTTCGGGCACAAAGTTGTATTTTGTTTGAGTGCCTTCGAGATAGCCTTTGCCAAGCATTTGACCTGACCCTATAGCAATTAAAGATTGATTGACGTTATAGCCTTCTCCTCTTGGATCGTCAATCTTCCCTAATAAAACCTCAATACGATTACGTTGATGGCTTTGAAGAACGTTATTATAAGCGAAATCTACACCCATAACAAATATAGAAGCCGAAATAAAAACAACTATACTGGAGATGATATTACTTTTAGTCTTTTTAGTGAAATAAATTACTGCGATAGTAAGAAGGGCGACTATAGCAATTACAATCCATTCTGTATAAAGTAATGTAAGAACAAACAGAGCAATGCTGATTCCTCCAATTAGTAAAATCTTGCCTGATACATACCCTTCCCGATAAAAGACAAAAACTAATGCAAAGAATGTTAATGCTGAACCTGTATCGGGTTGTAGCATAATTAATATTACAGGAATTAGGAGTAAGAGAATTCCGACAGCCAATGTTTGAAGATTAGGATTCTTGGTGCTATGGATATTCAAATACTTAGCTAGCATTAAACAGGCTGCTAGCTTAGCGAACTCAGATGGCTGTAAGCGAAATAAACCCAGTTCTATCCAAGCCTGGTTACCCCCAACATTTCGCCCGATAAATAACACAACGATTAATAAGAGGAGGGTAATTACATAAAATACAGGTGCAACGGAACTATAAAACCTACTATCAATAATCAATATAACAGCTCCCAGTACAATGGCAGATATTATGAAAATGAACTGTTTCCCATAGTTTGTATTTAGACTTAAGATACTGGGGTTTTCAATGTCATAAACAGCCGCGTGAATGTTAAACCAGCCGATAATACAGAGAGCTAACCATAAGAATATAGTAAGCCAATCGATTCCAGAACCAAAGAATTTACGATTTGTATTTATCATTTTGAGCTAATATAGCGGTATTGTTTTGTTTAATTCTCTGAGCTTGTTTTTGTTCTGCCGGAGTTTGTTTTTCTGTGGTATCTGCTTCTTTTGGTGTTGTTTCTTTTTTTACTGCTACAGGTTTAACGGCCGGCATTAGATTTCCATTATAAATTCGATCTTGAATATATTTGGGCATGGTAATCGTATCGGTTAAATATTGCTCAACCATCATACTTGCGATTGGAGCAGCCCAAACACCTCCATAACCTGCATTTTCAACGAATACAGCAATAGCGATTTTAGGATTTACACGCGGAGCAAAAGCAAAGAATACAGCATGGTTCTCTCCATGTGGGTTTTGGGCCGTTCCTGTTTTTCCAGCCATTTCTATGCCGTTTATTTTTACAGAATAGGCGGTTCCACCGGGCCGGTTTACAGCTTGGCTCATTCCTTCAATTACCGGTTCAAAATATTTAGCATCTACACCTACAGAGATCTTTTCAGTAAATTCGGGCTTAACAATTTTTTTATCGCCGATTGATTTGATTAAATGAGGACGATAATAAAATCCTCTGTTGGCAACAATAGCCATGATGTTTGCCATTTGTAAAGGAGTTATACCCATTTCTCCCTGACCGATAGACAAGGAAATATTGTAAGCTGAAGTCCATTTATCGTTTCCAAAGCGTTTGGTATAATAATCTGAAGTAGGAAGATTGCCTGAGTTTTCCCCCGGTAAATCAATGCCTAATTTCTCTCCAATTCCGAATTTCTGAACAGCTTCTCTCCATTGATTGTAAGCTAGTGATGATTTTTCACCTCTTCCATCAATCATTTTTGCGTAAGTATATCCGTAATATGTATTGCAAGAGGTTTGAATTGAAGATACCAATGAAGTTGAACCATGAACGTGCGTGCAGCCCATGAACCCGCTCCTGCCATAGCGATATCCACCCGGGCAGTAAAATACGGTGTTCTGATCTATTAATTTAGCTTGCTGGGCTACTAATGCACTTACAACTTTAAAGACGGAACCTGGTGGATATTGTGCTTGAATAGGTCGAATAAACATAGGTTTATTAGGATCGTACAATAATTTCATGTAATTATTGCCGCGTTCTCTTCCTACCATCATGTTGGGGTTATAAGAAGGACTACTAACAAAGCTTAGTATTTCACCAGTTTGTGGTTCGATGGCAACAATGGTTCCCACTTTGTTCTTTAATAGTTTTTCTCCTAATATTTGCAGTTCTTTATCCAGTGATGACATCAGATCTTCACCTGCTACAGCTAAAGTATCGTATTTTCCATCTGCAAAATGTCCCTTAGGGCGGTTGAATGCATCAACCATTAAGTTCTGAATGCCTCGTTGGCCTCGTAACAGCTCTTCATAGGCACGTTCTACTCCACTAACGCCGATATAGTCTCCTGGTCTGTAAAAGCCATCGCTTCGCTCAATATCCTTATCAGTAACTTCGTTTATATACCCCAGAAACTGGGCAGCTATACTGTCGGGGTAGTTTCTGACTGTACGGTTTTGTACGTAAAATCCTCTGAATTTGTATAAGTGTTCTTGTAAGCGGGCATAGGTCTCTGCAGAAAGTTGTTTCTCAAAAATGGATGCTTTGTACGGTGAGTAGTTTTTTGCTTTTGTAAAACGGCTTATGAATCCTTGTTTATCGATATCAATTAATTGACAAAAGAGTGCCGTATCAATGTCCTTTACCTCTCTAGGAGTAACTAAAAGGTCATAAACCGGTTCGTTTTGTACAAGGACTTTGGAGTTTCTATCTAAAATTACACCACGTGCGGGATAAATAATGACTTTACGTAAAACGTTGTTTTCGGCAGACAAATAGTAGGAATCATCAATGACTTGTATATAGAACAGACGTAACAAAAGAACGACTGCAGCTGCAATGATAATACCTTGTACAATGAATTTTCGTGCAAAAAAACTATTCACCTTTTTTTTCTTCTATAAAAGATTAACTCAAAGAGTATAATTAGAACAGTTGTAAATATACAACTAAAAAGAATGCTTGTTAAAGTCGAAAGGATGTTATTTAGGGAGAAACTTTCCAATAAATACAGAGTTAAGTGATGGAAGAAACTTAATATAAAGACGTAAATAAGGAACCAGCGAAAAGACATTTGATCAATTCCTGGTGATATGGAATCATGGTCATCATCTTGTATTGTAAGGTTCATAAAGATAATCCGAACCCAGGCTAAGGTAACGCACGCTGCTGCATGAACCCCAAGAGTATCATAAAAAGCATCAATCGTAAGGCCTGTGAGGAAGGCGATCAAAAATAGAAGGCCCTTTGAAATCCGAACAGGAAGTAACATGATAGCCATGATATAAGGGAAGGGGATGACCAAATTATAATACCCTGTGTTTTTGAAAAGGAATACTTGTGCTAAGATTAGCAGTATAAAACGTAGAATATTTTCTAATAATAGCTTAGTCATTTTCTAAATTTTGTATTTCAAGTGCTTCCTTCTCTGCCGAATACTGATCGGTAATTATATAAACGTATCGTAAGGTACTGAAATCGTTGTTTAATAATACGCTGATATCTAAGAAGCTGCTTCCACTGCTTATTCCGGTTTCTAATACAGTTCCGATTACTATTCCCGGAGGGAATAATGAAAATCCAGAAGTTATTACCTGTTCGTTTTTTTCAACCTTTACATGATTAGGAATATCGCGCAAGAGTGCTTTCTTAGGATCATAAGTTTGTGTTCCCCAAATAAGTGAGCCAAAAGCCTGGCTCTTTGCCAGACTTGCGCTGATTTTTGTATCTGAGTGTAGCAAAGACTGAATCGTGGAGAAATTTTCGGATACGTTAAGAACGATTCCTACAATCCCTTTGGATGAAATTACTCCCATTCCTTTTTTTATGCCGTGTCTGGATCCCCTGTTTACTGTAATATAATTGTTTTTCTGATTGACGCTATTGTTAATTACCCTAGCCTGGATATAAGAATATTCAGGTTGTTGTGTACTATCACGCACAATATTGGATATAACCTTATCATCGTAATTAGAACTTTTTAATAAAGCTCTTAATGCTGCGTTTTCACGTGCAAGGGCTAAGTTGGCTTCATTTAGACTTAGGTATCCTTTGAAATAATCTACTTGTTGGTAAATAGAGCCTATTATTTGACTGGAAGAGTTTATAGCATTTGCGCGTTGAAAGGTGTTATTACTGACAACCAAGACTACAGAGCCTCCGAAAAACAGGATAAACAAAAAGAATGTACTGTATCTATTTATGAATACCCAAAGATTACGCATATTTTAAAATTGAGATTGAGATCTGAAATTATGCTTTTAATTGTTTATTCGAAACGTCAAGTCATCAATCTCAATCTCATATCTTTTTATTGCATTAAAAATTTAAACTTACCAATATTCTTCAGTGAGATACCTGTTCCTCTTACAACCGCTCGTAAAGGATCTTCTGCAATATGTACCGGAAGCTTTGTTTTAGCGTGAATACGTTTATCTAAACCACGAAGTAAGGCTCCTCCACCGGTTAGGTAGATACCAGTTTGATATATATCAGCAGAAAGCTCTGGTGGTGTAATTTCTAAGGCTTTTAATATTCCTTCTTCAATTTTAGAAATGGATTTATCTAAACAATGTGCAATTTCAGTATATGAAACTGTAATTTGTTTTGGAACACCGGTCATTAAATCCCTTCCCTGAACGGCGAAATCTTCAGGTGGATCTTGTAGTTCAGGCAAGGCTGATCCTACTTCTATTTTGATTTTTTCTGCAGTCCGCTCACCGATCATGATGTTATGCTGGCGACGGATGTAATTGATAATATCTGAATCAAAATTATCTCCTGCAACACGGATTGACTGGTCACATACAATACCGGAAAGAGCAATAACAGCAATCTCAGTTGTACCTCCACCAATGTCAATAATCATATTTCCCATAGGTTCATCCACATCTATCCCAATTCCTACTGCAGCTGCCATGGGCTCATGTATAAGATAAACTTCTTTAGCTCCGGCAATCTCAGCTGAATCCCGAACAGCGCGTTTCTCAACTTCTGTAATTCCTGAAGGGATACAGATAACCATTCGTAAAGACGGGAAAAACCAACCTTTGCCATTGTTGATTTTCTTAATCATTCCACGGATCATATGTTCAGCAGCATTGAAATCGGCGATAACACCGTCTTTTAGAGGGCGCACAGTATGAATATTAGCATGTGTTTTACCTTCCATTTGCATAGCCTGGCGACCTATTGCAATTACTTTATTCGTTGTGCGGTCAAACGCAACGATCGAAGGTTCATCAACAACAACTTTATCGTTATGTATAATTAGTGTATTGGCAGTACCTAAATCAATGGCAACTTCTTGAGTAAACCAGTTAAATAACCCCATTCAGATATTTGTTTATAAATTTATATTGATTGTAAAGTTAATTTCTTTTTGCAAAAATGCTTATTAATTTCCTATAAAATTGAATAATAATGCTCTAATTAATAATGATTGCAATAGCAAGATAAAAATAATAATTGGCTTAGTGTTTAAAGTGGCGTACCCCGGTAAGAACCATAGAGATATTCTTTTCATTAGCCATATTTATAGACTCTTTATCTTTGATAGATCCACCCGGCTGTAGTACTGCAGTTACACCAGCATTTGCTGCAATTTCCACACAATCAGGAAAAGGAAAGAATGCATCTGATGCCATTACAGAACCTTCCAGACTAAAGCCGAAGTGTTTTGCTTTGTCAATTGCTTGTATGAGGGCATCAACTCTGGATGTTTGTCCGACACCACTTGCAATCAATTTGCCATCCTTAACAAGAACAATGGTATTCGATTTTGTGTGTTTAACAATCTTGTTGGCAAAAACTAAGTCGGTTAATTCACGTGTTTCTGGTTTACGATCGGTAACGCACTCCATTTGTTCAATACTTTCAATGGCAGTATCTTTATCCTGTTGAATGATTCCATTCAATAAAGTTTTAAACTGCATGGCAGGTAACTCGATCTCTTTGCGTCTTAAGATGATTCTATTCTTTTTTGAAGTTAGAATTTGAATCGCTTCATCACTATATTCTGGAGCAATAAGAACTTCGAAGAACAGGTGACTGATTTCTTTCGCTGTTTCTTCGTCAATTTTTTCATTACTTATTAATACGCCACCAAATGCAGAAACAGGATCACATGCAAGTGCGGTTTTCCATGCTTCTAAGATTGAGGCGTTACTGGCTATACCGCAGGCATTTGTGTGTTTTAAAATGGCAAATGTTGGTTCAGTGAATTCGTCTATTAATGATACAGCAGCATCTACATCTACTAGATTATTATAAGATAATTCCTTTCCATTCAACTTATCAAACATGGCATCCAAATTACCATAAAAGACTGCCGCTTGGTGAGGATTTTCTCCATATCGAAGACCCTTCGACTGAGTCTCACTGTATTTGAAGACATTTAAAGGATCAGGCTGATTGTTGTTAAAGTAACTAAATATACTTGTATCGTAATGAGAAGAAATATGAAAGGCTCTTTTTGCAAAATATTTACGTTGTTCAAGGCTGGTATATCCTTCGTTTGCTGCTAGTATATTTTCAAATTCTTTGTAATCATCTCTTGAAGATAAAGTAACAACATCCTTAAAGTTTTTAGCTCCAGCACGTATTAAAGAAATCCCGCCGATATCAATTTTTTCAATGATATCTTCTTCACTTGCGCCTGATTTTACAGTTTCTTCGAAAGGATAAAGATCAACAATAACTAAATCAATTTCAGGAATCTCATATTGTTGGGTCTGTTCTTTGTCGCTGTTGTTATCCCGTCTGGAAAGAATTCCACCAAATACAGAGGGATGTAAGGTTTTAACCCTTCCTCCCAAAATAGATGGATAGCCTGTTAAGTCTTCTACTGCAATAACATCAACTCCCAGATCACGAATAAATTTCTCTGTTCCACCAGTAGAAAATATCTTCACACCATACTTCTGTAAAAGGTGAATAAGAGGTTCTAGATTGTCTTTGTAATAGACTGATATTAATGCGTTTTTGATTTTTACCGGCTGATTCATTTATTATTTGTTGAGATTAGTATTAATTCTTTTATGATGTTTTCAATTACTTTCGGGTAGTGCAAATGTTCTAATTGCTGACCTTTAAATTGAATTAATTCAATGGTATCGTCAGGCTCGATCTTATACTTTGCCTGGTAGATGATTTTACCTTCGTCAAATCTTTCATTTACATAATGTATGGTAATGCCTGATTCGGGCTCCTTTGCTTCCAGAACAGCTTGGTGTACATGATTTCCATACATGCCTTTTCCTCCATAGGATGGAAGTAGAGCAGGGTGGATGTTGATAATCCGATCTGGAAATGCATGAATTAGATTCGCTGGAATCAACCATAGAAAGCCGGCTAAAACAATTAAATCAATTTGAAGATTCGTTAATAAATTTAAAACATCGTCGCTATGATAGAACTCATTTCTATCAAAAACATGGGTAGGTATTTCAAAATTATCTGCTCTTTGTAATACATAAGCATCAGGGTTGTTGCTTAAAATAATAGATACTTCAGCGGAACTGTGATCCTTGAAATATTCTAAGATTTTTTGAGCATTTGACCCTGATCCGGATGCGAAAATGGCGATGCGCTTCTTCAAATTATGAATTTTTCCACAAAGATATTAATATCACCCGACATAGGAAAAGTATATAAACTTAAATTGATTTATTTTTATATTTTTGGCTGAAGAATATTTACAGGCTTTTTTTATTATAAATTTAGAATTATAGAATCTATGCTACGGTCAGTCTTGTTTACATTGTTAGCGATATTTGTTTTTGCCGGTTGTAATAATAATAACGGTGAAGCCACAAATGCTCCTGCATCAGTTCCTGAATTTACTTTTGTGAATATGGCAGATAATACACCTGTTACAAGAACGAGTTTAGCAATACAGGGCAATGTTGTTTTTGTGTTTTTTGATACAGGTTGTATTCATTGTAGAAATGAAATTACTGCAATGGGAGAGAATTTCTCGCAGTTTAAGGATGCTACCTTTTACATGGTTTCCCAACAGGATAAGGCAATCATCGCTGATTTTATGAATACTTATGGAAGTAAAATGCGTGACCAACCAAATGTTCACGTGTTATTAGATAGCAGATACGAATTTCTTGCCAAATTTAAACCAATGCAATACCCTGCTTTATACGTATATGGACCAGATCGGAAGTTGAAAGCTTTCATGGAAGGTGAAAACAGTATCGATCAGGTAATTGCTGCAGTCAATAAATAGTATTTAACCCTCTAATGCCTTTTTAAGTTTCGTATAACCTGACTTACTTACGCTAATAGAAGTTTTGTCTTTAAGAATGAGCTTATGACCATCTTTGTCGTAAGGTTCTATACGGATAACCTGATTTAATCGAACAATAAACGAACGGTGAACTCTTACGAATTCTTTTTCATCTAGATTTTGTTCGAAATAAGAAAGCGTATTCTTTTTTAGAGCGCTTCCTTCATCAGTATAAATGCAAACATAATCGTCATCAGCTGCGAGATAATTTATTTTACTTACTGGAATTATTTTGATGTTGTTGCCAGTTCGTACCAATACCCGATCAATATAGCGGTTGTTTTCAGTGACTTTTTGAATGAAGGACTTTGTTTTTTGCTGGTAAGAGCTATTTGCATTATTTTGTGCTATGAATTTCTGAACTGCTTTAGTAAAGCGAGCTTTGCTAATGGGTTTTAGAAGATAATCAATGGCATGCTGTTCAAATGCTTGTATAGCAAACTCTTCATAAGCCGTTGTGAATATTACTGGAGGTGGATCTTCCAGCAATTCCAAGAGTTCAAAACCAGTTATTTTAGGCATCTGGATATCCAGAAAAATCAAATGCGGTTCGAATTCTGCAATTGCTTTGGCAGCTTCGAATCCATCATTGCATTCTTTTACAACTTGAATCTCCGGGAAATCAATTAAGTATTCTAATAAGATGCTTCTGGCTAAAGGTTCGTCGTCAATAATTAATGCTTTTATCATGGCTATTGGGGAATTGAAATAGTTGCTGTAAAGGTGTTCTTTTCGGCACGGGTTTGTAATAAATCTGTACGACCATAGATTAGGAATAAGCGTCGCTCAATACTTCTAAGGCCAAATCCTGAACTCTTTTGTATGTTTATATTTTCGGGATCAAATGGATTTTTAATTTGAATCTGCAGAATGTTGTCGTTTCTCAGAACGTTTATTTCGATATTCACCTGTGCGAGTGTATCATACAAGCCATATTTAATTGCGTTTTCCAATAACGGTTGTACAATCATTGCAGGGAGTAGTGAACCAGTACTGTTTTCGTCAATATGAATATCCACATTTAATCGATGTCCAAATCGCACTTTCTCAATGTCTAGGTAAAGTTGGAGATGTTCCAGTTCTTCATTAAGTCCTAATAGTTTTTGATCATCTTTATGTAATGTCCCTCTTAGGAAATCAGATAATTGAAAGACCATGGTTCGTGCCTGTTCCGGTTTAGTGCTAATTAGAGCAATTACGGAATTCAAACTATTGAAAAGAAAATGAGGTTGTAATTGTTGTCTCAGGTTGTATAATTCAGCCTCACGAGCTATCTTTTCTGCGTCAACCTTACGCTTCTCAGATTCGCTATTATTTTGTTGGATGTTCCATAAAACGTTCATAAGTGCCATCCATCCAATCAATAGGCTTGCTGCAAGGAATCTTAAGAGAATAGAATAATCAACAAATTGCTGATAGCTATTATCTTGAATGCTCCACCCAATTCCATAACGGATAATGACAATGCTCAGAATTGAGAGAGATAGGACCCAAACTAGAATATAAACTACTTTTTCATTTCCGGGTTGATAATAATGTAATGCATTTGCAACTATATAGCAAGCTGTGGTTATAGTAGCAGCAGATATTAAGCTATCTATTATTGCAATATCAATTGGAATTTCATACCAGAAGAGAGTAATAGATTGCACAATTGCCCAACCAGAAAATATGATTGCGCAACTTAATAGCAGAGATCTATGCCTTACAATTGGCTGACTAGATTGAGACATGGATGCAAATTAGATGCTTTTAATAGTTATACCACCAAAAATGGAAGTTCCTTTTATATATAATACCTTTGTTCGATCGGGTGCTGAGTGAGTATGGAAGCGTTTATCTTCAATTCCTCCAAATATGGACGCCATCTCTGGTTTGATAACCCAATGGGATGGGGTAATTATAGTAGTACCTCCAAAGAGCTGAACTACTTCCAAGGTTGCAGGCTCCTTAAGATCAGCCCACATTAAATTGATAGTCGATCCTCCCATAATATTCACTATATCGCCCCCCTTAAACTGCTGGGAAACGATCGAATGTTTAGCATCACCAAAAATAGAGGTAGAATCTATATAGTCTTCTGTATATCCCTGATAATTTTTTGTGTTTTTTTTACTGTAAGTATCGTTCCTCTCCCAATCAGCCTCATTCTTTAATTCGGCTTCATCAGTTGAAGGTGGAGTTTCCGGAGGTAAATCAGTTTCAACATCGTTCTCGTCTTTAACTCTTTTGTCCCATACAAAATCGTCAGACCTCGGAGTGGTAGGAGGAGTGCCTGGGCGAAACCTTTTAGAACGACCTTTAATAAGCGTGAAGCCAATAAAAATAAGAATGATTGGCCATATCAGCGGCCCTAGCCTAAAATCGAAAACGTTATTTAGCAGAAAAAAACCACCCAGTGCTATTAGAACATAAGGCATGTTGTTTTCAAAGTTCGTTTTTGCACCGATAAATAACCCGACGATAATTAATGTCATTGGCCAGCTAAAAAGCCAGCCCAATGAAAGTGCCGGAATGAGGCGATCAATAAGTAACAATCCTCCTATAAGGATAATGATAAGCCCAATGAAGTTTCTTCCTGAACGGGAGTCTTTGATCGATTGATTTCTTCTTTTCATTGTATTAATAATTTCTTCAAATATAGTTACCTCAATCAAGTGCCTAAAGAGTAAATAGTTATATCACCTTAATAAATCGGTAAACGATGGAGTTTTGTCGGTAAATAGCAAGTGATATTGTGGAGTTGAAAAACATAACCATTTTATGTAAACTAATATAAGCATATCTTATTATATTGTGCTGGCTTAATTTTTGCATCAAGTTCTTTGTCATTAATTAATAAGTATGAAGCAAATTATTACTTTTTATATAGTTTTTTTTCTTTCTCTTTTAAGTATTCCAATATCATTACTGGCGGAAACCTACCCCGAGGTTTTGTTTGAAAACAGCGTTCTACCTGGCAGTTATTCTAATAGTCAAGTTCAATATCAAGGGGAAAGCTGGATCAGGAATCTTCGAAAAAGTTTGCCGGTTTCAGATTCTATTTTCTTTACTCCTAATAATGCCTTGTCATTAAATTATATCTCATCCGAACATGGAAATTGGCAAGCAGATATATTCTATCCGGAGAGTTACCAAGTTTCCGAAAATTCAGTTTTACTTCTAAAGTTATATGTTCAGTCTAAAACTAATATAGATGAACTTCCTGCTTTTCAGATAATTGGAGCAGATTCGGTTAAGTCAGAGGTTATACTACTTAAAGATTATCTAAGCGGTTTTCAAGAAAATAAATGGCTTTCTGTTGAGGTTCCTTTAAATAAGATTCAGGGAGTCTATGATAATCCTGAAGTTGTCGCTATACGGTTTCTTCAACAAGGAACTGATAATAAAGAGCACCAGCTATATATCGATCAAATAGAGATACTGCCTTCAAAAACTCCCATGAATAAATTAACGAGTGCGGCAGTTATACAATCTGTCCTTCCATTTGAAAGACATATGGAGGTTTCATGGCGGCTGCCTTTGACTCCGAGTATCCGCTATATTAAGATATATCGATCGGAAGATAATAAAGATTTCAAACCCGTTGCAATCCGTCCAATTTTTGCAACGAAGTACAGCGATATTATTTCAGAAGTTGGAAAGACTTACTACTATCGGATTACCTGGTTGGATTTTCAATACAGAGAATCACCGTATAGTATCGTGAAAGAAGCTAAAACAAGATTTCTTACCAATGATGAGCTGTTAAATATGGTTCAAAAGGCTAATATTGAGTACTTTGTTGACGGGACAGAATTTAATAGCGGGATGCAATTATTTAGGAGGTCAAATAATGATGCCATTGTTTCTTCCAAACTTACAGGAATGGGAATAATGGCGTTGATAAGCGGTGTTAATCAGAAGATGATACCTCGAGATATCTTAATCGATAGGCTTAGTAAAATAAGTGGTTTTCTTGCTTCTGCTGAATCTATCCATGGAGCTTTTCCTACATTATTAGATGGGAGAACCGGGAAAGGTGTTTTTTCAGATCCTGATAATCCAATAGTTGATTTGGATGGAACTTCCTACCTAATGCAAGGTTTATTAGTAGCGAAACAATATCTCAATCAACAGGATGCTACAGAGGCTGCTATAAGGACTAAGATTACATCCATTTCAAATGCAGTTGAATGGAATAAGTTTGTTAAACCAGGGAGTCCGTTCTTATTTACTAATTGGTCAATAAATTCAAACTTTGATGATGCTACACCTTTAATGGAAAGAGAAGCATTATCTACCTATCTTATTGCTTGGGCTTCTCCGGCATATAATATTCCATTTAATGATTCTGTTTCAATAGCTAAAAACTTGTCAAAGGAAATTCACTATGGTCTTCCGTTAACAATCGGGAAAATAAAGAATCCCCTTGATAAACTACTGACAGCATTTGCAGTTTTTGACCCTAGAGACAAGTATGACAAATCGGCTAATTATTATAATGAGTTACAAAATTTGATTTGGATCCAATATCGAAAATCACTTGAAGAGAGTTCTTTGCCGGTAGGTTTGGGAAATAATCTGATTGTTGATTCAAAAGGATGGGTTGATCCTTCATCAATTGTTAGTACATACCCTTTCCATTCTGATTTTGCTATGAGAAATTTGGTAGAAATATATCGAAATTATCCAACTTTATTTTGGAGTGAGTATGGATTTAGAACAATCAATCTGGCAGAAAATAAACTTGCTTTGAATACAGAAGGAATTCATTTTGGAACTGAAGCCATTATGATAGAAAATGGAAAGACTAATCTGATATGGAATCTATTTGCCAAAGATCAGGATATTACCAAGATTGTAAATGCCTTGTTTGATACTGGCTCGAATAATGTAAATTAATTAGACACTATTTCTTTCTTATTGAGAAATTAAATAAAAATATTCTATCTTTGCAATCTGAAATTTAAAACAACTGAAAGGGGGTACTGTAAAACATGATTATTATTAATGTAAAAGATGGCGAGTCTTTGGATAGAGCTTTAAAACGTTTCAAGAAGAAATTCGAGAAAACAGGAGTTCTTAGAGAGCTACGTTCACGTCAAGCTTTTGAGAAAAAGTCTATTACCCGTCGTATTCAGGTAAAGAAAGCTGTTTATAAACAACAATTAAATCAAGACCCGATTTAATTAGAATTGTTTCTACATAAAGAAAAACTATTTGTATCTTCAACTTGTTGATTATACAAATAGTTTTTATGTTTTTAGACCGTTTTCTTAGTTTTTTAAAGTACGAAAAGAATTACTCCGTTCATAGCATTACGGCCTATAAACAGAATATTAATGAGTATCTGACGTTTCTAAACGAACAAGACTTTGATGTTCAAACAGCAACTCACCATCAAGTTAGAGCATATCTTGCCAGCTTAATGGAAAGAAAGCTTCAAGCCCGAAGCATTAACCGTTGCATATCATCCTTGAAAACATTTTATAAGTTTTTACTTCGTGAAGGTATCCTTCATGATAACCCTATGTTGCTTGTTAAAATGTTGAAAACTCCAAAGAATTTACCTGAGATTATACAAGCAGAGAGTATTATTCAGTTGTTGGAAACAGACGATGTTTTCGATAATGAATTTGAAGGGCAAAGAGATCGGATAATAATTGAGCTGTTATTTGGAACAGGTATCCGAAGAGCCGAATTATTACATGTTTCTGAGAATGACATCGATTTTCTTCAACGCACAATCCGTATATTTGGTAAAGGCAGCAAAGAAAGATTAGTACCCATTACGGATACTTTAGCCAAGTCATTAAATAATTATATACAATTAAAAAAGGATAGAGAATTTGAAAAGACAAGCGACAAACTTATCGTTACAAATACAGGAGCAGATGCTTATGAAACGCTAATATATCGAACAGTTATCGATCGGTTAGCTCTCATATCATCAAAACAAAAAAGGAGTCCCCATATACTCCGTCATAGCATAGCAACGGCTTTGCTTAATAATGGGGCTCAGTTAAATGATATTAAAGAACTTTTGGGTCATGCAAGCCTTGCTTCAACGCAAATCTATACGCATAACTCAGTTGAACGATTGAAATCTATTTATAAACAGGCTCATCCAAAGGCCTAAAAAAAAGGAGGAATGATGAATATCAATGTGCAGTCTATCCATTTTGATGCAGATCAAAAGTTAATTGATTTTATTCAGCGCAGAGCTGATAAGTTGACACAGTTTTACGACCAATTATTGGACGGAATATGTTATCTAAAACTGGAAAAGGGAGAAAGTGAAGCGAATAAAATCGCAGAGTTTAAAATTAATATACCTGGTAATCAGTTATTCGCTAAAGGGCAAGCTAAAACTTTTGAAGAAGCTACCGATTTAGCAATAGAATCACTACGCAGGCAGATAAATAAACAGAAAACCAAAGAAAATAGAAGTATTTTGAGTAATCATAAAGATGTTCTTGTGGAAATAGAAAACAAAGAAGATTTCTAATTGAATTATATAAAAGCGTGCTTCATTATTGAAACATGCATATTGTGAAACAGGAAAGCCCCAGTACTATCTGGGGCTTTCTTTATTTCACAGAAACCTACTCATCCAAATATTCTTGTATTGTGTTATAGCGCCTAATATACTTATATCTCCTTCTTGATTTTTAATGGCAAAGAGTTAAATACAAGCTCATAGCTGTGATCAATCATTTCTTTTGCTTGGTCTAGGGTAATTTCTCCATTAAGTACTACCGTATTCCAATGTTTTTTACTCATGTGGTATCCAGGGAAAATACTGTTTGGATACTTTTCACGCAGATCGATTGCTTCTTCAGGATCACATTTTACATTGAAAGACGTTGGATGTGAATCTAATCCGGTTAACAGAAATATTTTATCACCTACTTTGAAAACTAATGTTTCTTCACCGAACGGGAAGCTCTCTGTTGCCCCCTTTTTCTTTAAACAATAGCTTCTTAATTCTTCTATATTCATTTGATTGAGTAGTCAAAAGATAGATTAAACATCTTGCAGCAACTAATTTAAATATTTTAATGGAATTACATTAAAAAGCCTGTGATCATGATTAATGATACAGGCTCCTTTTTTATAAGATAATTTAAATTATCGATTCGTGATTAGAATTTTAACCCAAGAGTTAAAAACACATTATCTCGTGAGCTCTTTATAGTTGCTGGGTCTGTTGGGTAGGTTGTGGACTGATATGGTGTATAACCCAATTCTTGTCTGCTGTTAAGATAGGTTAAGTCAATGTATACATTGCTTATCCGGTATCCTAAACCTCCAGAGATTGTTTGTTTTGTAGAACTGATATTTTTATAAGGGTTGCCTTGGTAGTTATAACCCGCTCTTAATAAAAAGTCAGGAGTTAACCGATACTCTCCACCTAATCTAAAATTAGCAGCGCCTTTATATTCACTACTTACTAAATCAGCAGATTGGCTATCGTTAGCTTGGTTGTTAGTTGTAACTCGCATACTGGTATAGTCAACGTACTCAACATCCGCACTGATTAAACCTCCTTCAAACTTGGCAGATACACCTGCATTTAAGCGGTAAGGAGTTCTAAGATTGTATTCTTCATAATACAATTCTTCTGGAGAATTATATTCAGCAGTCTCAGTATTATCAGTTGGATCAATCCAGCTATCAAAATACATTGAATAATCGTCTGTTACCACATACCAAGTCGGTGATGTAGCTGAGAAGCCGATTTGGAATATATTATCAGGACGGTATATTAGTCCAAGAGTTCCGTTAAAACCAGTACCATTTGTTTTTTGAACACTAGATGAACTGAGTGTATATGGAGCATTTAGTAACCCTGAATTTTCAGGTTTTAAGAAATTAGAATTAGAATTTATAGCCATGAATTCGCTTGCGCTTTTTGTATCTCCAAATTCATCAAATCTTCTTTCTGACCGATAGTTAAATCCTGCAACACCAATTGAAGCACCAACGTATAATCGATTATTGTAATTTGCTCCAAAACTAAAATTAGTTTGGTATTGGCTGCCAGTACGTATATCGGTATTTCTTTGATCATTGGTTAAGCTTTCGCTGGCAGATGTATAGTAATAATTATCAGGATCCACCTCCAATAACCAGCTGTCTACACCCCAGTCTTCAAATACCGGATCTGTTGCTTCTGTTAAAAAGTTCGTATAACTGCTATTATTATTCTCTCCTTCAAAATTAATGTTAGAATTGAAATCATTTGTTTTAGCATATCCAATCCCTACATTAAAGTTTAACCAGCCAGAGTTTCTGTATGCATTACGGTGAACGGGCATGTTAAAAACCACACCAGCCTGATCGAGATTGAATTTCTCTACCTGCGAGGAAGAAGAAGTCCCATAATATTTACTATTGTTATTACTGTTAAGATAGTTTAAGCTAAAACCTACATCCGAAGAGTTGAAGAAACCTAATCCTGCCGGATTTCCTGTTATGGAACTTAAATCGCCACCAAGTGAAGTACTTGCGTTTCCGATAGCTTTAAAACGAGCCGTTGAGCCAAGTTCTGTTTGGGAAAAACGCATTGCATCTTCAATATATTGAGCTTTGCTCAAACTTGCCGTGCAAATTAAAGCAACTAGAATAGTGATTGTTTTTTTATTCATAAAAAGGGTGTCTATATAGTCATCATTAATTAAGCCGATAGTGGTATACTATCGGCTTAATTTGAATTATCTTGAGCGAGTATTGCCGCTAGAGCCGCTTGATCTGGAAGGAGCAGAGCTAGTTGGACTAGCACTGCTGGTACTTGGTCTGCTTACAGTTGGTGCAGATGGTCTAGCTACCGGCGTTCTTGTTTGAGTAGGACGAGTTTGTTGTGTAGGCCTTGTTGTTGTAGGTCGCTCTGTAGCTGCTGGCCTAGTAGTTGCATTAGGTGTCCTATCATTTGCAGTTCCTTGTCCTCTTGTTGGTCTTGCTGTACTATTAGTAGTAGGACGACCTGTCCGCTCTCCGATTATAGAAGAACCCGAACCGAAGGATGGTCTTGTAGGTCTTACTACATTGTCAGTACCTAAACGAGTAGGACGCGTACGCTCGTTCCGAACATTTACAGGGTAACCTCCGCCATAGTAAGAATAGGGACCCCAATAAGATCCATAATAAGGGTATCCCCATCCAAGGCTTGAGTATCCATAACCCAAATAACCATAACCTGGATATCCATAAGGACTGTACCATGAATTGAATGGATCATACCACGGACTTCCAAATCCTAAGCCAATGTAAAAGCTTGATCTAAAAGGACTGTATTGGAAAGGACTATAGTAATATGGACTGTAATAATCATAACTATTCATCCATGGGTCGTAGAACGGCATTCCCGGTAAGTAATAAAAACGATTCAAACTATTTCCATATAGGAATCGGTCATTGTAACCATCGTAATAATCATCATAATAATTACCAGCATACTCCTGATCACTGTATTGTTCATTAGCGTCAGAATTGGTGTCTTGAGCTACAGCCTGAGGTTCAGGAGTTTGCCCATAAACATCATCAGGAAAAGTTCGTTGTGCGGTCTGCATGGTAGCACAAGAGGCCAAGAGGATGAGTGCCCCTGAAAATGCTAAGCTCTTAAATAAATATTTCTTAATCTTCATCTCTATTCTTTTTACACATTCATAATCTTTTACAAAAGTACGGACTATATTTTTATGTCGTAGTTTAATTGATAAACGTTTTTTATTGAATATACGCTACATTATTAATAAATCCGTATAACTTTGTCAATGTAGTATAATATACGAATAAAAATCGAGATAATAAAGAAATGAGTAAGGGTATTATAAGCAGAAAAGAAGATTATTCCCAGTGGTATAATGAATTAGTAAGTAAGGCTGATTTGGCAGAGCATTCTGCTGTTCGGGGTTGTATGGTTATTAAACCTTATGGTTACGCAATTTGGGAAAAAATGCAAGCTGCTTTGGATAAAAAGTTCAAAGATACCGGTCATAGTAATGCCTATTTTCCTTTGTTCATCCCGAAGTCATTTTTTACAAAGGAAGCTTCTCACGTAGAAGGTTTTGCCAAAGAATGTGCTGTTGTAACACATTACCGATTAAAAGATGACGGTACTGGTAACATTGTGGTTGATGAAGACGCTAAATTAGAAGAAGAACTAATTGTAAGACCAACTTCAGAAACTATTATTTGGAATACCTATCGGGGATGGATCGAGTCTTATCGTGACTTACCTATTTTGGTTAACCAATGGGCAAATGTTGTTCGTTGGGAAATGCGTACCCGTTTGTTTTTAAGAACAGCAGAATTTTTATGGCAAGAAGGTCATACTGCTCATGCTACTGCCGAAGAAGCGATTGCAGAAACCGAGCAAATGCTTGAGGTATATGCAGATTTTGCAGAAAACTGGATGGCTGTTCCGGTAGTCAAAGGAAAGAAAACAGAAACAGAGCGCTTCGCCGGTGCTTTAGATACTTATTGCATTGAAGCTCTAATGCAGGATGGGAAAGCTCTTCAGGCAGGAACATCACATTTCTTGGGTCAGAATTTTGCAAAGGCATTTGATGTTAAATTTACTTCCAAAGAAGGTAAGCAAGAATATGTGTGGGCAACCTCATGGGGAGTTTCTACACGCTTAATGGGTGCTTTAATTATGGCTCACTCTGATGATGCCGGATTGGTTTTGCCACCTAAATTAGCTCCTATTCAGGTGGTAATTGTTCCAATCTACAAAACTGATGAAGAGAAAGCTGAAATTGTTGAACTGGTAGACCAAGTGGTTGCCGAATGCAAACAAAAAGACATTACGGTTAAGTTTGATGATAGAGATACTTACCGACCAGGATTCAAATTTGCTGAATGGGAATTAAAAGGCGTGCCATTGAGAATAACAATAGGCGCACGGGATTTGAAAAACGGACTGGTGGAACTTGCTCGTCGTGATAACCAAAGTAAAGAAACTGTTTCTAAAGACGGACTGTCACAACGTATTGAGAGCTTATTAGACGAAATACAGCATGCGATTTATGAAAAAGCATTGAAATTCCGTACTGATAATATCACACTTGTAAACTCTTATGATGAATTTAAAGAGGTCCTTGAAGGAAAAGGTGGCTTCATATCAGCTCATTGGGATGGAACTGCTGAAACTGAAAAGCGTATCAAAGAAGAAACAAAGGCTACTATCCGTTGTATTCCATTAAATAATAAGCAAGAGGAAGGTCAATGTATTTTGACAGGTAAGCCATCAACTCAACGTGTCTTATTCGCCAGAGCCTATTAGCTCTTCTTCCATAAACTATCTACGAACCACTTTTTTGAATCAAGAAAGTGGTTCGTTATTTGAAATCCAGAAGAAAAAGCCAATTCTTCAATCTCATCTATACTATACTTCTTTGATATTTCCATAAAAACAGTCTCATGCTGTTTAAATTGAATAGTTAGCCTATCCTTTCCAATACCAAAGCTTACTTCCTGATCTTTTGTGCTAATCAAATAACTCTTACATGCTCCCGTAATAGGATCATAATTTGGATAATGGTAAAAAGCATCTAAGTCGAAATCCCCTGACAGATCACTATTTATTCTGCTTAAAAGATTCAAGTTAAAATCCCTGGTTAAGCCTGCTTTATCATTATAAGCTGCAAGGATTGTAAAAGGATTTTTCTTTAAATCAAAACCAATAAAAAATAAATCGCCAGGTTTCATTAATTCTTGTACTTTTTCGCAAAAAAGAACAGCCTCCTCCAGGTTCATATTCCCTATGTTTGATCCCAGAAATAATATCAACTTAGGCTTACTGCTTTGCTCCGTTAATTGCTTTAACGTACTTATATATTCACCGTTTAATCCTTTTATTTGAATAGAAGGCAATATTTTAGGTAATTTATTTTCCAGCTGTTCAATAACATTTTGTGAGATATCGACTGGATAATAAGTGAAGGCAGCCCCCTTATCTAACAAGCCTTGTAGCAAGAAGACAGCTTTACTCGCATCTCCCGCACCAAGTTCAATTAAATCAAATTCATTGAAGCGGCTAGTTACTTGATCAGCTATATTAGCCGATTGCTGCTGCAGTATTTCCAATTCACACTTACTTAAGTAATATTCAGGAGAATACATAAGTTGTTGAAATATAGCATCACCAACTTTATCATAAAAATATTTTGAATACAGTCTTTTAGGATCACTTGATAGGCCTTGTTTTACATCATCGTAAAATTTACTCATAGCTAATTTAAGGGTTTAAGATGATTCGGATACCCGTAAACTGCCATCTTGCAGAGGGATAGAAAAAATTACGATAAGTATTTCTGCTATGATCTTTTGGAGTAACTTCAGATGCTCCGCGCAACACCATCTGACTTACCATAAACTTTCCATTATACTCTCCGATGGCACCCTTTTCTTTCTTAAACCCGGGGTAGGGTAAATAAGCACTTTCCGTCCATTCCCAGCGTTTGCCCCAATCAAAGTAATCAGATGCAACCTCCCATTCAGCTTCAGTTGGTAGGCGTGAACCTTTCCAACTGGCAAAAGCAAATGCCTCGTAATAGCTAACATGGCACACTGGCAATTCAAGGTCGACAGGGTGAAAGCCACCATGGGTATAATTGTACCATTCGCCATCAACTTTATGCCAATATAAAGGAGAAGTAATTTCGTTTTTCTTTACCCATTCCCAACCATCAGCATGCCAATGAATAAAGTTAGCATAGCCGCCATCTTCCATGAATTCTAAATATTCTGCATTACTAACGAGTTCGCTTGCTATTGAAAATTCCTGAAGATATACCTTATGTCTGCTCCGTTCATTATCAAAACTAAAACCATCCTGATTACTATTCCCGATCTTATAAACTCCTTCAGGGATCTTGATAGTACTTAATGGTTTAGGTGGAGCTATGACCGTTGGAGAAATATTGTAAACTGG
>Ga0160445_100259_pt1 | contig 37131 bp, 28 predicted proteins | sample HID1972M_E1MG_FD_108215 | JGI IMG/M metagenome (GOLD analysis project Ga0160445, IMG submission 108215) | Enriched pill bug-associated microbial communities from UW Madison campus, WI, USA - HID1972M_E1 MG | ecosystem: Host-associated > Arthropoda: Insects > Digestive system > Unclassified ... | reverse complement strand
CTAAGCATGTATTGACTGAAGAAGAGTTTGGGGCGTTATTAAAGACAAAGTCCATCCAAATTAATAACTGGTTAAAGGAAATAGTAAAAAAATGCAGAGAAAGCGATATTTAATGAAGCAGTATTGTAACAATATTGATACATTTTACTTGCGATAAAAATATTTAATACTTATGAATTTTTTGTTTTAAACCATTATTTCACTGTCGGTTGAGTCTTGACCCGTTCATGCAGCAGAACGTTGCTTATAGCTCTTCTAAATAGCTGTAATGATAAATTAAAGTAAACATTGTATATACAAAATATGGGTTTCACCATATTTTAGAATTGATTTATGGTTCAATCATTCATTCATTCAATGTCAAAACAAATGTTAATATTTGTGGTAATAATGCTATAATCAAGTCAATGGAATCAAAGGGTTTATATTTAAGCAATGCTAGCGCAGTGTCTAGGTTCATAATTAAAAACTACGGTCCTATGTCTCATCTAAAGGTGCAAAAGCTGTTATTTTATGTGCAATCTTACCATTTAGCATATTTTAAAACTCCCTTATTTCAAGAAGAGTTTGAAGCATGGCTTCATGGTCCTGTATGTCGCAATGTATATGATGAATTTAAAACGTCTTCACGTCTTTACGCGGATTTGTCTTTTGAAGACATCCCACAAGGAGAAGATCCGTCCACTTTAAAAGACAACCTTTCTTCTGATCAATTCACTCTGTTAACAGATGTGCTAAATAATCTATCGTCTTGGACTTCTTTTGAGCTTGAAACCGCCACGCATAACGAAGAGCCATGGATAAAAGCAAGAATCGGGTACGCCCCAGCAGATCGATGCGATGCAATAATTTCGAAGAAAAGTATGTTAGAGTATTATTCTAAAGAGATTAATGACATTTAAGAAGCTAAAAAAGGGATCAACTTTTTCTGATACTATTGGAAATAAAAAAAACAAAATTGCAGAACTCCAGACCGGCTATTTCAAAGTTTCTTTCCAATATTTAGATACCTCTCAAAAGTACGGATCTGCATTTAAGGATTGGCAAAAGGATGGACTTTTATCAAAAGCACTAGAAACTATCGCCGGTTATTGTTGTGGAAATTTAATTTCACAGATTGATGGTACTAAATTCTGCAAATATGGAGATTTTCCCCCTGCTGATAAAACTAGGTTTAGGAAACCAGAGATGATACCAGAAGATGCGTGTTGGGCTAGGATTCATGTCACTGGACCAGCTGTCTTAGCTGGCCATATTGTTAAAGATACTTTTTATGTTGTATTCCTTGACAAATTTCATAGCTTTTATTTGACTAGAAGGGTAACGGGTAGATAACTATTACTTGACTTCTGCTTTTTTTCAATTGTGTTTCTTGGCCTCTTCCACCACCTTCAAATTAAGGCCTCCACCAAAAACTTGTATGATCCAACCTGTCACTTTGGTTATATTACGAATCACAAGAGAGTTTTAAGGGGGTTGTATAGAGAGCGGTTTATTCTCAATTAATGACTCTTCATGAAAAATATATTTGTTTATGTTCGAGTTTTATCGAACTGTCGTCAAACTATACTAATCTGGAACCCAATCTGTAACCAGTGTAATTGATAAAGAATTGAAAAAGCCACAACTAATTGTTTTTCAATCGATTGTGGCTTAATTGTTTGTTTTATGTGTGGAGTCGGAGGGATTCGAACCCTCGTCCAAACATGGTACTGTGTATGCTTTCTACATGCTTAGCTTCCATTAAATTTTCGAGATTTGGAAGGTTGGTTGCTTACCTATACCAAATCCTTATCTGTTTTATCTCGTCACTTCATCACAGCGTTGAAGCAACCAGTTCCATAGTTCGATGCCCGTATGTCTAGGCTACAGAACAAAACCCAGACTGGACAAAAGCTAAACTAATTCTAAATTAGGCAGCTAAGGCGTAGTTATTTTCGCCATTTAAAAAGTTGAAAGTTCAGATTAAAGCGCTAGACTAACAACGCGCTGCATGCTTACATAACCGTCTCCATCCTGTCAATTCCGGTCGACCCCAGTTATATAATGTGCAAATATACGAAAAAATCCGGTCACAAATTATGTGACCGGATTGGAGATTAATTTATTGAGTATTATTAATCTTTTACCAAGGTAAATTCATCGATAATATGGCTTGCACCAGCAAATTTGTCGATAAGGAATAATACATAGCGAATATCTACGCTGATAGTTCGTTGAAGTTCAGGGTCGAAAATAACATCGCCTGCCATGGCTTCAATGTTTCCATCAAATGCAAGTCCTAATAATTCACCTTTTCCATTTAATACAGGTGAGCCTGAATTTCCTCCGGTGATATCATTATCAGATAAGAAATTTACGGGCATATAGCCGTTTTTATCAGCATACTGTCCGAAATCCTTAGCTTCATATAAATCAATTAGCTTTTGAGGCAAATCAAATTCTGGATCGTTAGGTTTGTATTTATTAATGGTTCCTTTCAACGTTGTATAATTATTGATGGTGGCATCGTTCCTTGGATCTGCAGGTAAGGCGCGGATCTTTCCGTAAGACAAACGAAGTGTACTATTTGCATCTGGATAGTATTTAACTTTGGGATTTGCTTCACGCATACCCTGAACCATTAAACGGAAAGCACGATTAAAATCAGCTTGTTTTGCTTTCAAAGTATCCGGTACATAGCGATAACGAGCTATGATGTCATTAGATAATTTGAAAAGTAAATCGTTGGCTAAAACTTCCGGATCAGGATTGTTAATGAAAGCGATTAGTTTTTCCTTGTCTGCAAATATACTGGTTTCAAATGCCCTGTTGATGTATGGAGTAACATCGCCATTATTTTCCTTCGCTATTTCAGCGACATAAGGGGCGATCAGGTCTTTTCCACCTTTTTCAACGTATAAATTAAGAAGAGCTATTAGCAGGTCTTTTTCTACTGGCATAACTAAGTCTTCATAAGAAGAGTTTACCTGGTTAATTAGTTGAGGTAAGAGCTCTGCTTTTTTAGCATCATTTTGTTGAAGATAAAAGTTAATTGCATTGCCAATCGTATAAGGTAGCGGCGCTAAAGAACTGCTACGCAATATACCACCGGAAATATAATTGTCATGACGGGCTTTTTCATTCGTTAATGCATAGTATTCATTAATGGTAGCTATTACTGAGCCGTATTTATCCCGATTCTTAGATTTGTTAGCCCATTTATTGAATTTCTTTTCAGACGCTTCTTTCGTTTTGGCAGTTTGATGTTGTGTTAATGCATCAATCATACCTTGGCGATTTTTCCAATAGTTGGCAACACCTGCGTAAGTTGATGCATATTTTAAACGAATAGCCTGGTCTTGATCCATGTATTTTTTCATTACATCCATGCCTGTTTTCGAAGCTTCAACCCAAGCCGGATAAGCAAAGTTTACGTTTTGCGAGATTCCTGCTGAGGGCATCCAACGATTTGTACGGCCCGGATAGCCAAGGATCATAGCGAAATCGCCTTCTTTGAATCCATTTAAACTGATAGAAAGATGATATTTCGGTACTAATGGTACATTGTTTTGAGAATATTCTGCCGGATTACCATCTTTATCTGCATATACGCGGAATAAAGAGAAATCACCAGTGTGACGAGGCCATTCCCAATTGTCGGTATCACCTCCAAATTTACCAATATTGTCTGGCGGAGTTCCGACTAAGCGAACATCTGTATAATCTTGATAAACGAAGTAATAAAATTCATTGCCTTCATAAAATGATTTTACGGATACGGTGTATTTACCACCTTCGTTATTCTCCTTTTCAATAAGAGCGATCTCCCGGTTGATAGTAGCTTCACGTTCAGCTTCTGTCATACTATCATTCAATTTACCTAGGATACGTTTTGAAACATCATCCATACGAACGAAGAATCTTACTGACAGAGACTTTGGTTTTAGTTCATCGGCTTTAGTTTTTGCCCAGAAGCCATTTGTTAAATGATCATTTTCCGGGGTCGATAGTTCAGCGATTGCTGCATAACCACAATGATGATTGGTCATAACCAAACCTGTACTGGATACTATTTCTGCTGTACAACCTCCTCCAAATTGTACGATGGCATCCTTTAAGCTGGAATTATTGACACTATAGATTTCTTCAGCGGTTAACTGTAAGCCCATCTTCTGCATATCTCGCTCATTTAATCGCTCGATATTCATTAAAAACCACATACCTTCATCGGCTTTGACCGAGAAAGTGGATGCAGCTAATAAAATAAATAAAAGAATCTTTTTCATTTTGATGTATTTAATATTTGTTCTGAAGCGGCAAAGTTGCATTAATTTAATAAAGAGACAAAAAGATATTTGTTAGTTTGGGGTAATATCCTTGTATGATTATATAGTTGGACTGTTAAATTTATTCCTGATTAAATAAAATCCGATAGTAGTAATAAGTGCTAAAATAGCTATTGAGAACCATAACACATCAAATCCGAAGGCTGCTACAACTTGTGTTCCTATAGATGGAGATAATATATGTGCTGCTGAAAAGGCTAATCCATTTAATCCCATATAGGCTCCCTGATTACTTATATGTGCACGCTTTAAAGTGACTGTCGAAGTGAATGGGAAAACGAATATTTCGGAAACACTGAGAATAAACATGGATAGGAAAAGAACCCAGACTCCTGCGCTATTTATTAATAAGAGGAATGATATGCTTAACAAAGCTGCTCCTAAGGTAATGGTTTGAAAGTAAGTGAGTTTCTTCTCGGCAATATGTACTAAAAACATCTCTAATAGAAAGACCACTAAACCATTGAAGGCAAGGATAATACCAACTGCACTATCCTTTAAAACATATACTTGTTTATAATATAATGGCAATGTGCTGAGTAATTGAAAGAAACAAATACTATAAAAAGCACATAGTACATTGAAAATGATAAAAGTTTTGTCTTTATATGGAGATTTGGCAAGGGGTTGAATTTGTGTTTCCTGATCATTAGCCCGTTTTATTAATTTCTTATTTCCTTCACGTCTTTTGAAATAGATATAAAAAATGAAACCTGCTAAAGCTGCGCTAACCCCGTTGCCATAAAAAAGCCAGTTATAAGAAAAGGCAGCAAGAAGTCCACCAACAGCTGGTCCGATTGAAAAGCCTAAGTTTAAGGCCATCCGGTTTAAGGATAGGGCACGTGTTAAATTTTTAGGCTTAGCATAATAAGCAATTGATACCGAATTCGCCGGTCTAAAGGTTTCTGCCACTAAACTTAAGATGAAAATTCCAATACTTAATGAAACAGGTGTCTTTAAAACGGGAAGAAAAAAGAATAACGGAACCGTTAAACACAGGCTTAATAGTTGAATTTTAAAATGGCCGTGAATGTCAGTCAGCTTTCCACCAATATAAGAACCTGAAATTGCTCCTAACCCAAAGAAGCTTAAAACGATACCTGTTTCTTTTAATGAAAAATGAAGGTGTTCTGTCATATATAAACCCAGGAATGGTATTACCATGGCACCCATTCTGTTTATGAGCATAACCAGGGATAGCATCCATGCGGGTTGAGATAATCCCCGGTAGGCGTTGAGGTAAATCTGAAAGTAGTTCTTCATTATATGCGTATACTTACAAACTTAGGTGTTTTTGGGTTTTTATTCATTCTCAAATCAAATTATTAACTTTGATGCCAAACTATTCGTTATGCAGAACATCAAAAATTATATTGAACAAAATAAACAACGTTTTTTAGATGAGTTGTTTGAACTACTTCGATTCCCATCAATAAGTGCTGATCCAAAATATAAAGAGGATGTTGCAAAGACGGCAGTCTTTGTTGCGGAAAAATTACGCGCTGCAGGTGCTGATAAGGTTGAAATTTGTTCAACGGCAGGTCATCCGATTGTTTATGGAGAGAAAATAGTTGATCCTAATAAACCAACTGTCTTAGTTTACGGACATTATGATGTTCAACCTCCAGATCCGTTAGAACTTTGGAAAACTCCTCCTTTTGAGCCAACTGTAAGGGATGGGAAAATATATGCACGAGGCGCTTGTGATGATAAAGGTCAATTTTATATGCATGTAAAGGCATTTGAGTTGATGCTTCAAACTGACGAGCTGCCTTGTAATATTAAATTTATGATCGAGGGAGAAGAGGAAGTGGGATCGGACAACTTAGGGCTTTTTGTTAGTCAGAATAAAGAACGATTAAAGGCGGACGTTGTTTTGATATCTGACACTTCAATGATTAGTTTGGAAAATCCTTCTTTGGAAACAGGCTTACGGGGTTTATCATATGTTGAGGTTGAGGTTCAGGGACCGAATCGTGATTTACACTCAGGTGTTTATGGAGGAGCTGTAGCTAATCCTGCTACTATATTAGCAAAAATGATTGCCTCTTTGCATGACGAAAATAACCACATCACGATTCCCGGATTTTATGATGATGTTGTAACCTTATCAGAAGAAGAGCGTACAGCACTTAATAAAGCTCCTTTCGATATTGAAGAATATAAGGAAGATTTGGGAATTGAAAATGTTTGGGGAGAGAAGGGTTATACTACCCTGGAACGTACCGGAATAAGACCAACTTTAGAGGTGAATGGTATTTGGGGTGGATATACGGGTGAGGGTGCAAAAACTGTTTTGCCTTCCAGGGCAAGTGCTAAAATATCTATGCGTTTGGTTCCTAATCAGGATTCAAATAAAATCACAGAGATTTTTAAGAATCATTTTAAACAGATAGCTCCTGATACAGTTAAAGTTACTGTAACACCTCATCATGGAGGAGAACCTGTTGTTACTCCTACTGATAGCATAGCTTATCAGGCTGCTTCAAAGGCTATAGAAGAGTCTTTTGGAAAGGCTCCAATCCCGACAAGAGGAGGGGGAAGTATTCCAATTGTAGCACTATTTGAGCAAGAATTAGGTATTAAAACGGTTTTAATGGGTTTTGGATTGGATAGTGATAATTTACATTCTCCAAATGAGAAGTTCGATATAGCAAATTATTTGAAAGGGATTGAGACCATTCCATTGTTTCATAAATATTTTAGTGAATTAAGTTAATCGCTGGAAGCTATCTTAACTGATTTTGTAGTAATATTTTTTTAATAGTTTTTTAAAACTAAATAAATAATCTATTGTTGCATTTTAGTATAAACATTCGTTTTCATGGTACACTTATTGCTTTAAATAATCGAATTTAAGACAGGCTTAATATAAAAATGTGAGAAAATTTTTACTTCAAGGTCGGACTCTCCCAAGATGGGTAATATTTATTGTTGATTTAATAATTATTAGTTGGTCTTTTTCCTTCTCTTATTTTATTGTTGAACGATTCGAGTTCAATGATATGGTTAGAGGCCATTATCTTATCTATATTTCGCTCTTTTGTCTAATTGCTTCTCCTGTTATTTACTTCTTAAGGCTTCATACCGGTTTATTACGGTACTCTAATACGCAGGATATGTTGCGTATTTTCGGTGCAGTTTTAACTTTCAGCATTGTCTTCTCAATTGTTTCCTTCTTATTTGTTCAACCTATTCTTCATATTCAAGTGCTAAATTTATTCAGCATATTGATTATTAATTTCTTTATTACCTCTTCTCTGTTAATTATGCTCAGAATTTTTGCCAAGGCAGCTTTCTATGTAATGATTAGACGTTATGGAAAAAAAGATAGAATAAATGTATTGATTTATGGTTCGGATAAGAACGCGGTTTTAGTTAAGCAAGCACTAGAGAATAGTTCAGATGTTAATTATGTAGTAGAAGGTTTTATTGATGTTGATAGAACAAGGCTAAATAGCTACATGGAGCAAAAGAAGGTGTATCATTTTAAGGAGCTTAATATTTTAAATGCAAAGAAGAATATTGATCAGATCATTATTATAAATGAATTATTAGGTGAGCGGGATAAAAAAGTTGTAATTGAACGAGCTCTCCGGTTGGGTATTAAGGTAATAACAGTTCCTCCTGCAGGTACTTGGCTTTCTGGCAAACTTGACAAAAAACAAATGCAAAAGTTGAGTATTGAAGATCTATTGCAAAGAAAGCCTATTCGGATTGACCAAAGTAGGGTAAGTAATGATTTGATGGGGAAGCGGGTGTTGGTTACCGGAGCGGCAGGCTCTATAGGGTCAGAGATTGTTCGTCAGGTATTAAAGTATGATCCTGCTGTACTTATCTTATGTGATCAGGCTGAATCTCCTCTTCATGAAATGCAATTAGAGTTAGAAGACAAGTTTCCAAATGCTTCGATAGAAATTAAGATAGCTGATGTTCGAAGCTATAGTAGAATGCATAAATTGTTTGATAATTTACGCCCTCAGGTCGTTTATCATGCAGCTGCTTATAAGCATGTTCCATTAATGGAGCACAATCCGATTGAAGCCATTAAATCAAATGTGCTGGGAACTAAAAATGTTGCAGATTTAGCTGTAAAATTTGGAACGGATAAATTTGTTATGGTTTCTACAGATAAAGCTGTTAACCCGACTAATATCATGGGTGCATCTAAGCGATTGGCAGAGATTTATATACAAGCTTTAAATGATGGACAATATTCATTGAAACAAAGGGGTTTAAATGGAAGTGGTATGTACGTATCAAAAAACGTTAAGACCCGCTTTATTACAACTAGGTTTGGGAATGTATTGGGATCGAATGGATCTGTTTTACCTCGTTTTAAGAGTCAAATAGAAAAGGGAGGCCCTTTAACTGTTACACACCCTGAGATTACCCGATATTTTATGACTATCCATGAAGCTGTCCAGTTAGTTTTGGAGGCAGGTACTATGGGAGATGGTGGAGAAATATTTGTTTTCGATATGGGAAAACCTATTAAAATTGTTGACTTAGCTAGAAAAATGATTCAACTTGCAGGCTTGCAGGAAGGTGTAGATATTGATATAGTATTTTCTGGCTTACGTCCTGGAGAAAAACTATATGAAGAGCTATTAGGTGCTTCTGAACATACATTACCAACTCATCATGAGAAAATAAGCATCGCACGCGTTGTAAGTTATCCTTTTGATGAAACTAAAAGAAATATTGACGAACTATTGGCAATAAATGAACAACAAAATAGTAAAGCAGTAGTTCGTAAAATGAAACAAATCGTTCCGGAATTTATAAGCAAAAACTCTCCGTATGAGCTAATAGACGCTGAATTGGAAGAAAAGCACGTAACCGCCTAACCAAGACTTAATGTATTTTTCTATATTTGAAGTCGCGTATTACAGTTATATTGTAATTTGTGACTGATCATTTTAATGAAAAATACAATAAAAGCTCTCTATGGATAAAGGATTTATCGAACATATTAAACATGCATTTGAGACCCCTTTTACCAGTTCGGTTCTCATATTTGCACTTATCTTATTTATAATTCTCCTCTCCCCAATTCTTTTACGTAAAATCAGAATTCCGGGAATAATCGGGCTTATCCTTTCAGGAGTTCTAATTGGTCCGCATGCATTAAATATTCTTGAACGTAATTCAGCAGTTGATTTGTTTTCCACTATTGGATTGCTTTATATTATGTTTATTGCCGGGTTGGAACTTGACTTAAATGAATTTAGAAAGACAAGACATAAAAGTGTAACCTTTGGTTTTTATACATTCTTGATCCCTGCTCTTATTGGCTACCCGGTCTGTTATTATATTCTGGGCTATGATATAAGTGCAAGCATAATGATTTCAAGCATGTTTGCTACACACACTTTAGTTTCGTATCCGGTAGTGAATAGCTATGGGATTACTAAAAATGAGGCTGTAGCAATAACTGTGGGCGGTACAATTCTGACAGATACTGCCGTTTTAATAGCTTTGGCTGTTATTATTGGATCATCGCAGGGCCAGCTAGATCAACAGTTCTGGTTAAGGTTATGCTTATCCTTCGCGGTCTTTTTACTAATTATGTTTGGGATCATTCCACGAATAGCCAAATGGTTTTTTCAAAAGGTTGAAGGAGAGAAGACCTCACATTATATATTTGTTCTATTTGTTGTCTTTTTCGCAGCATTTTTAGCCGAAGTTTGTAGTTTAGAACCTATCATTGGTGCTTTCATGGCTGGACTGGCATTGAACAAGTTAATTCCGCACTCTTCTGCCTTGATGAATCGCATTGAGTTTATTGGAAATTCTTTATTTATTCCTTTTTTCTTGATAAGCGTGGGTATGGTGGTTGATATAAGTGTGATCTCTCATGGCCCTGAAGCATTGTATATTGCTGGTGCATTAACAATTACTGCGTTGGGTGGAAAATATATCGCAGCATGGTTAACGCGTATTACTTTTAAATATACGAGTGCTCAGCAACAATTAATCTTTGGATTAAGCAGTGCTCATGCAGCAGCTACATTGGCTGTAATTATGGTGGGTTATCAATACGAAATAATTGATGAAAATGTTTTAAATGGAACCATTGTAGTGATTTTGGTTACTTGTGTTATCGCAACACTGGTTACCGAAGGTGCTTCTAAAAAAGTAGTTTTGGCAGGTAATCAGGATGAAGTTATTGAGGAGCCCAATCAGCTTGCAGAAGAACATATTTTAATACCGATTGCGAATTTGAATAATATGGAGCCTTTATTGGATATGGCAACGCTAATTCGTAATAAGAAATCACCTCATCAACCCACTATTTTATCTGTTGTTCCAAATAATGAGATGGCTGAGGTCAATTTGAAGACCGCGCGTAAGAATTTAGATTCTATTGTCAAGTATGCCTCAGGTAGCGAAACAGAAGTAAATATAATGGCTACCATTGATTATAATATCGCCGGAGGTATTAGCCGTGCTTCACGCGAAATTCTGGCAACTTGTATTTTAATCGGATGGCCAAGTCGAACAAGTATTATTGATAAACTTGTTGGTGAGAAGACAGAAAGTATATTAAATCTGACGGATGTTAGCTTATTTATGTGCCGTCTGGAGAAACCCTTAGTAAGCCAGAAACGTATTGTATTGTTTGTGCCACCTATGGCAGAAGCAGAGAAGGGATTTCATTATTGGCTTAATAAGGTTTGTAGATTAACTCAGGAGCTTAGTTTGCCATTGCTATGTGTTTGCAATAATCGCTCCCGGTCTGCCATTGATCAATATTTATTAAAAAATAAAATGAGTGTCAACTTTCAGTTTGAGTTGTATCAAGAATGGGAGACTTTTCAAGGCTTGAATGAATATGTTAAACCAGATGATTTTGTTGTATTTGTATCTGCCAGAATAGGAGATGTATCCTATAATTATAATTTTGACAGTGTACCGCGCAGAGTGGGTAAAGTATATGAAAATAATAACCTCATTCTGGTTTTCCCAAGCCGACGAAAAAAGAATACGATAGCTGATCTTGCAGACATACATCAGACATCTTATTCTCCCGGACGGGAAACAGTTGGATACCTTGGTAGAAAATTTGGTGGTATATTGAAAAAGGAGTAAAGATATATTCGGAGTATATTATAATCCGTTTTATATCGTTTTAATAGAAGAGTACGAAAACAAACTATATATGATCAATGTGCTGTTAGTAGAGGATGATACTACCTTTTCTGCTATTATTGAAAGTTTCTTAAAAAAGAATGGATATCAGGTTGATCCTTATTTTTCTATTAGTAGCAGTATAACTGCTATTAAAAAGAATAAGTATGATTTGGTTTTACTAGATTATCGCTTAGGAGATGGCAATGGACTGGAAGTATTGGACTTCATCCAGGCTCAGAGCCTTATTATTCCTGTTATAATTATGACTGGTTTTAGCGACGTTCGTACGGCTGTTAGAGCCATGCGGAAAGGAGTTTACGACTATATTACGAAGCCGGTAAATCCGGATGAGTTGCTGATGATTATAAAAGAAGCATTAACAAACTCTGCTGAAAAACCTACAATGGCTTCAAAAGCGAAACTAATACAAGAAGATTGCTCGAATGAGAAAGAATATGTTAAAGGCAAGAGTAAAATAGCTAATAAACTTCAGGAATATATTGATTTGGTTGCTCCTACAGACATGACAGTTTTGATACGAGGAGAAAGTGGGACAGGAAAGGAATATGTTGCAAAATCTATTCATGAAAAGAGTAAGCGTGCTGATAAACCTTTTGTGTCCATTGATTGCGGAACCTTATCCAAGGAGTTGGCCGGAAGCGAATTGTTCGGTCATATTAAGGGTTCGTTTACGGGTGCAGTGGTTGATAAAAGAGGACAGTTTGAAGAGGCTTCTGGCGGAACGTTGTTTTTAGATGAAATCGGGAATTTAAGTTATGAAGTTCAGGTAAAGTTGCTTCGGGCTTTGCAAGAGCGGATTATTCAACCCATTGGTGCGAATAAGCAGATAAAGGTAGATGTACGTGTAATTGCTGCTACAAATGATGATTTGTTGGGAAGCTCTGCCGGTGGCGATTTTCGGGAAGATTTATATCATCGGATTAATGAATTTGAAATACTTGTTCCTCCTCTGCGTGAACGTGGTAGTGATTTGAATTTATTTATCGACTTTTTTATAAAAAAAGCGAATGAAGAATTAGAAAGAGACGTGAAACAGTTGGATGAGGAGGTAATTGCTGTTTTTGAAAGCTATGAATGGCCTGGTAATTTAAGAGAACTGAAGAACGTTGTTAAACGGATGGTTCTTTTGACACAAGGGGATACTGTTAAAGTTTCTGCCTTACCTGAAGATATGGTTCAATCTTTAAAGAATAATATAAATTCTCATGATATTTCGGGAGACGATCTAAAGTCACAGAGTGAAGCTCATGAAAGACAGCTGATTATTGAAGTTTTACAGAAAGTAAAATATAATAAGAGTAAAGCTGCCCAGTTATTGAATATAGACCGTAAGACTTTATATAATAAATTAGATAAATATCAAATCTCTTAGATTTTCCAATCTAGGTATCTTCTTTTATCTTTACTCCATTTAATATTAATAATATTGGCAAAAATAGAGAAAAAGGAAACGCCTTTGATGCAGCAGTATAATCGCATTAAAGTTAAATATCCGGGAACATTACTATTATTTAGAGTTGGTGATTTTTATGAAACCTTTGGTGAAGATGCTGTTAAGGCATCCGATGTTTTAGGGATTGTTCTTACGAAAAGAGGAGCCGGTTCGACTTCCGAGGTTGCTTTGGCAGGTTTTCCACATCACTCGCTTGAAACGTATTTGCCAAAGCTGGTGCGTTCAGGACTTCGGGTAGCAATTTGTGATCAGTTAGAAGACCCTAAAACTACAAAAACAATTGTAAAACGGGGAGTGACCCAGTTAGTAACTCCCGGTGTCTCTTACAATGACAATATTATTCAACAAAAATCTAATAATTACTTAGCATCTGTTTATATTGAAAAGAATACAGTTGGATGTTCATTTTTGGATATTTCTACAGGTGAGTTTCTGGTGGCTCAAGGAAAAGTAGAATATATTGATAAACTTTTACAGAGCTACAAACCTAATGAGGTTATCTTAAGTAAAAAAAGTCAAAAAGAATTTATTGAAAACTTTGGCGATCGCTTTTATATCTATTCTTTAGATGAATGGCCATATACAGGAGATTATGCACGAGAACTTTTATTGAAACATTTTGAAGTAAGTACGTTGAAAGGCTTTGGTGTAGAAAGGTTAAGTCTGGCAATAATTGCTGCCGGAGTGTCTTTACATTATCTGAATGAAACAGAACATCATAATCTTCAACATATATCGACCCTTTCTCGGGTAGAAGAAGATCACTTTATGTGGCTGGATCGCTTTACCATTCGAAACTTAGAGCTGATAGATTCTCATAACGATAATGCCATTACTTTATTCAATGTGCTGGATCATACTTCTTCGCCAATGGGTGCTCGTTTATTGAGGAAATGGATACTAATGCCATTAAAGGATCAGAAACCAATTAATGCCCGGTTAGATGTTGTTGAATTTTTGTTGAGTAATCCAGAATTGCAACAGAGTTTGTTGAATGAGATCAAGCAAATAGGGGATTTAGAGCGTTTGATTAGTAAGATTGGTTTACAGCGCGCGAATCCACGGGAGGTAGTGCAATTAAAAAGGTCTTTACATGCGATTGCAAATATCAAGCAGCTAATTTCAGATGTTGATTCGAAGGCTCTGCAAATCATCGCTGAACAATTAAACGGATGTAAGCATTTGACAGATCAGATTGAGGCTGAATTACAGATGGAGCCTCCTGTTTTAATAGCCAAGGGAAATGTTATAGCAAGTGGAGTGAATGAAGAGTTAGATCACCTTCGGAAGATAGCTTTTGGAGGAAAAGACTTTTTAATTGAAATTCAAAAACGAGAGGCTTTAAATACAGGGATCCCTTCTCTGAAGATTTCATTCAATAATGTTTTTGGTTATTATCTCGAAGTAACGAACTCTCATAAAGATAAGGTTCCTGAAACATGGCAAAGGAAACAGACATTAGTAAATGCAGAGCGTTATATTACTGCTGAACTGAAAGAATATGAAGAACAGATATTGGGTGCGGAAGAAAAGATATATGTTCTTGAAAGTCGGATTTATGCTGAACTATTAAGCTCTCTGTTAGAGTATATTAAGCCGGTTCAATTAAATGCTCAGTTGATTGCTCAATTAGATGTTTTATTAAACTTTGCACTGATTGCTAAGAACAATCATTACATAAGACCAGAGATTAATACGGATACAGTTATTGATATTAAAGGTGGCAGACATCCGGTTATTGAGAAGAACCTGCCTTTAGGAACAGAATATATTACGAATGATGTTTTCTTAGACAGTGAGACGCAACAAATTATTATTATTACCGGTCCGAACATGGCTGGAAAGTCGGCCTTATTAAGGCAAACCGGACTTATCGTTTTAATGGCGCAGATGGGGAGTTTTGTACCAGCTAAATCAGCAAAACTCGGTTTGGTAGATAAGATTTTTACCCGAGTTGGGGCTTCTGATAACGTATCAAGTGGTGAGTCGACTTTTATGGTTGAGATGAATGAGACTGCGAGTATTTTAAATAATATTTCAGAAAGGAGTCTGATATTACTTGACGAAATTGGAAGAGGTACCAGTACCTATGATGGTATTTCCATCGCTTGGGCGATCGCGGAATATTTACATCAATATCCTTCAGCCAAAGCAAAGACTCTTTTTGCCACACATTATCATGAGCTGAATGAATTAACGAATAGTTTTGACCGGATTAAGAATTATAATATATCGGTTAAGGAAGTAAATAATAAGGTCATCTTTTTACGTAAATTGGTTCCCGGCGGTAGTGAACACAGCTTTGGAATTCATGTTGCTAAGATGGCCGGAATGCCTTCAGCGATTATTCAACGTTCGAATGAGATTCTAAAACGTTTGGAACAAGAAAGGACCGGAGGGGAAAACATTAAAGATAGTTTAAAAAAGGTTCAGAAGCAGGCTTATCAACTGCAGATGTTTTCAATTGATGATCCGGTTTTGGTGAAAATACGCGATGTCCTGAACAATTTAGATGTAAATACCCTGACGCCAATTGAAGCGCTTATGAAATTGGATGAAATTCAGCGTGTGCTTAAAAGTTAGATTTTAACTCCATGCGTACAAGATACTGGTAGTGATCATCTTCATCAAGAATTTGAACAACCCACCCATTTTCATTGCCGGTTTTAATTAACTCTTGTTGATCAATGTATAGCCAACCAAAAGGTTTGCCCATTCTTCCTTTATATTCATATTGGAATTTAATCTCTCCATAATAATGGTTTGGCTTCTGAATTCCATCATCGTAATAGTAGGAGATATCAGAAGAGTCAAACAATAGCTGTCCTCCAGGATTTAATAATGTTTTACAGTGGTTGAAGAGCTGTTTTAACCCATCGATTGATTCTGCAAGGCCGATACCATTCATTAAAAAAAGAAGTGTGTCGTACTTTCCTTGATTGTAAGAGAAGATATCTTCTTGAATAACAGATTTAACACCCCGAAGTTTCATGATTTTACAGGCGTTAGCGGAGACTTCCAATGCCGTTACATCCATACCCCGTTCTTGTAGATAAAGCGCATGGCTGCCTGCCCCGGCGCCAATATCAAGCACCTTTCCATCGCAAAGAGCAAGTGCGATAAGTTCTTGGTCGGGGAATTCATTTTCATTTCTAAAAAAGAGATCAATGGGCATTGTCTCCGTTTCTGATTGATTGGTATGAAGAATCAATTCATTTTCAACTTGATTTGTATTATAGTAATCCATGAGGGCTTCCCCATATACATCAGGATATTGCATTAATCTTTAATTTCTAAAATTCTTTTTGATAATTCGATCATTTCCTCGTCGCCTGTATATTTCTTTTTTTCATCAGAAAGTTTAATTACAGGTGTCCATTGTGCTTCTTCTGGTAAAGTATCTGTCATTTTTATAACAATGTTCATTGGTCTTAGTCCTACATCGTTTGTGAAATTGGTTCCAATCCCAAAAGAGATGCCAATCTTCCCTTTGCAGTAATTAGAAATTCGCTCTACTTTTTCATAATCTAAACCATCTGAAAAGATAATCGTTTTTGTTGTTGGATCAATGCCATAGTGTTTGTAATGATCTATGGTCATATCAGCAAAGTTCAATGGATCACCACTATCATGACGAACTCCATCAAAAAGTTTAGTGAACTTTTTATCGAATTGTGAAAAAAACACTTTACTTGTATAGGTGTCAGATAAAGCGATTCCAAGATCGCCACGATAGACGTTAGACCAGTTTTCAAGGCCTAAAGAATTCGCCATTTTAAAACCATATTTTGCTGCATGAAACATAAACCATTCATGAGCATGAGTGCCAATAGGTTTGATTTGGTTTTTCATAGCTAAATGCACGTTGCTCGTTCCTATAAAACAGTCTGATCCGAAATCTTTTAGAGCTTTAATGGTTAAATCATGTACTTTATAAGAATGCCTGCGACGGGTACCGAAATCAGCGATTGTTATATCTAATTTTTTATATTTGTTTATTTTATCTTTAGCGATGGCACTAACTTTGTCGTCGCTTATGCGCTCTTGTTTGGTTATTTCATAATAAAGTTCACAGATAAGGCTCATGATGGGCACTTCCCACATAATTGTACGATACCAGTAGCCAGCTATTTTAACAGAAAGGTCATTGCCTGTTTGAGTGATCTCAACTTCTGAAGCGTCATAACGGTAGCCCTGAAGGAAGTCAAGATAGGTTGGGTCTAAATATGGACAGGTTATTCTCAAATATTCTTTTTCTTCTTTTGTGAGCTGTAATTGCTCCATTTTAGTTATCTCTTTTTTCAGTATTCCTGCAAATCCTGGTGGGAATATATGTTCTCCCCGATTAATGAATTTATATTTTGCTTTTGCATTCGGGAATAATTTAATTACCGCATGTTGCATAGTGAATTTATAGAAATCATTATCCAAGATTGAATGTAAATGGATATAAGCCATAAAGAGTGTCTATTAAATGATAGGTATGCTAATATGCGGTTTTTTAAACAAATCTAAAAGATAATTACGTTGATAGATTTTTTATCTTCGTCCAATAATCAGATAGGCTTATGGTGTATGATGCGGTAATAATAGGTGCTGGAGCTTGTGGACTAATGTGTGGTGTGCAAGCTGCTGCCCTTGGAAAAAAAGTATTAATTCTTGAGAAGAACGATAGGGCTGGTGCTAAAATATTGATTTCAGGAGGAGGACGCTGTAATTATACAAATCTTAATAGTACTTCAGAAAATTTCATTTCTGAAGATATAGCTTTCTGTGCGGAAATTTTTAAGCAATGGACGGTTAAAGATAGCATTGAATTTTTTGAAAAAAATGGAATTATAGGTAAAGAAAAGGTATTAGGACAATTGTTTCCTGTGAGTAATAATGCCAAGGATGTTGTATTAGTCTTCTTAAATTTGCTAAAAAGATATAAAGCTGAACTTAAATTAAACTGTTCAGTTATTGCAGTAATTAAGACCGAGGATCAGCTCTTTGAAACTACCTATGAGATTGATGGTAGAAAGGTAAAGGTGTTGTCTAAAGCAGCGGTTTTAGCAAGTGGAGGTCTTCCTATCAGTAAACTTGGTGCAAGCGATTTTGCTTTACGAATTGCAAGATCATTTAATTTAAGAATAGTGAATACAGCACCTGCCTTGGTGCCTTTAACGATTACAGGAAAAGATAAGGATTGGTTTGCTGCATTATCAGGAAATTCTATCTTTTGTAAGGTTTCAAATCATCGAATTAGTTTTCAAGAAAATATCCTTTTTACACACTGGGGCTTAAGTGGTCCTGCTATATTGCAGATATCGTCTTATTGGCGTGCAGGCGAAGAGATCATAATTGATTTGTTGCCCGGATTTTCTATGGAAGCAATTATTTCGCAAGAAAGGAGTCTTGGTGGTAGGCGTTTGCTACAACAGATCTTGCACGAGCATTTTACTAAGAAATTTGTTGAATCGCTGGAGAAATTCTTACCAATTGATAAAAAGATAGCTTCTTTAAGTAAAGTGGAAGCTAAATTAATTGATTCAACAATTCATCATTTTACTGTTAAGCCTGCTGGCGATAAAGGATATGATAAAGCTGAAGTGATGAGAGGCGGGCTAGCAACAGAAGAATTGGATTCTGAAAGTTTAGAATCTGTTAAAGTACCTGGACTCTTTTTTGGAGGTGAATGTGTGGATGTGACAGGTTGGCTAGGAGGATATAATTTCCAATGGGCATGGGCATCAGCTTTTGTAATCGCTAAGAACCTTCGATAAATTCCTTAAACAATTTACCTTTACAATAACTAATAGGGATGAAATACTATTAGTACTAATAGTAATACAAGAAAATTATAATCGTCAAAACAATAACTGTTATTGCAATAACCCAATTTAAAACATTGCTTGCAGGTTTGTCATCCTTTTCTTCTATGGCTTCTTTTGAAGGTTTGGGATCTTCTTGATTATTCGCATAATCGTGCTCTGCTTTTCTATTTTCTTCCATGTTCTATAATTTTGTTTAGAATTAGAACATAGAATTCGTTTAAATGTTTGTTTTAATTTTGTGCGTTGGTGAGGTCTTGTTGAACCTGTTCTTGAGTGTAGTATCCAATTTTATTTCCAAAAGAGTTACCAATATAGTTGATTATATAAGTAATTTCTATGGGAGAGAGATGAGTTTCAGCAGGCATGTTTCCATTGTAAGTCTGTCCGTTTATAATCACTTCTCCACTGATTCCGTATTTAATTATGGTCGCAAGATTGTTTTTATTTTTTGTAATATATGCTGTATCAGTTAATGGTGGATAAAGTAGCCCTAAACCTTCGCCTTTTGCACCGTGACAATTTTGACAATGGGTTTCGTAGGCGGTCTTTCCATTAACATAATAACGCGCGTATTCTATTTCTTCATTGCTCTGACAGGATAAAATAAAGATACTTAAAGAAAAAACACCTATAATACCATATATCCAATTATTTCTCATATTCACTTAATAAGATATCCATATCTTTCATAAGCTTTGCAACTTCTTTTTCATCTGTTCCATTGTAAGCGCCGCGAATATGCTTGTCTTTATCAACTAATATAAACCATCCTTGGTGTTCAAAACCTCCAGCTACCTGATCGTTTTCTTCTGTAAAAACCATGTAAGCAGGCGAAATGCCATAGATTGTCTCTTTAGTTCCTGAAGCAAATTGCCATTGATTACCTGATATTCCTAGCTTTTCAGCATAGGACTTTAAGACACTTGGGGTATCGTATTTTGTATCTATACTGTGTGATAAAAACATTACCTCAGGATTATCTTTATATTTTTTATAAACCTCTAATAAATTGCGATGCATTATTGGGCAGATACTTGGACAAGAAGTGAAGAAGAAATCGGCTACATAAATACTGTTTTCAAATGTTTTTTCGGTTAGAGGCAAACTATCCTGATTTAAGAATTCAAAATCTGGAATGCTGTGATAAACTGTGTCTGTAAGGGTTTCGCCATTTACTTCTGTAGTAACAGGTTCCCTGGAACCCAGAATAGGTAATTTATCTGTACTAGTGGATTGGCAAGCTGATAGTGCTAAAATGGATATAAATGCAGTTGTAAATAATAAGTTTCTCATTTTATTTATTAAATATATTAAGAACGGATGTGCTTTCTTCTGCTACTGCCTTGAAACGTGTATCAATGTCTTGAACTTTTAAACGCTCTTTTTGTAAATATTCTTGAGCTTCTGTTTCTGACATACTTTCAAAATCTAAATTTAACTCGTGCATCCAATCATTCATCGCATCAGTCGATGCTTCGATCTCATTCTTTAGATTTATTAGCTTTGCTTTTTGTTCTGCAGTATCAATTGCCGGATTTTCAAGCTTAATGGTCTCCCAATTGTTTAAAATGGAGTCTATCTTGATACTTGTATGAGCAAAAGTAGCCATCATAGGCATTACTTCATCGTGAATAGCAATAACTTCATCTTGCAGTTGCTTTGTCGAATTGTCTTTTGTATTGCATGCTGTTATGAATAACAACAAACTTAATGCTGATAGTAGGATGTGTTTCATAGAAAATTTTTTAGTAAATATACAAGCTTTAATTGTCTTTGTCTATTGTAGGGAAGATGAAGTTTTATTTGAATCGTTCCTGTTGAAATTGAGGTTACGTATGTATACTTCATTTTTGACTTTTACGCAGAGTATTCTATCTGTGTCGTAGAGCTCGATATCAAAGTTTGCAACATATTTCCCATCCTGGAGAAGATGTTTTTCAGCATAGATTATCTCTTCATCTGATAATTTTATTGTAAAGAACAGATCTTTCCTTGCGGGCTTTAAATACTGTATTTCTGCACTTTTTAACCAGACGAGATTCGTGTATCCTTTTCGTTGAAATATCTGATCAAATAATACCGCATAAAATGGATCAGTAGCTGAGAAAATCGTTCCTCCAAAAATAGAAGAGTTGTAATTTTTATTAAGTAAGCTGCGATGGATTTTTACATCTACACCACGAAAGTCTTTATGAAATCGTCGAACCCATATCCGTTGAAAAAAAAGCGGTGGATAAAATCGCATCGCCCATTTAAGTGTATTTTCTGATGCTTGCATTCTGATCAAATATACGCAGAAGCGATGAAAGTCGCTATTTCTTTCTTTTCAAAAATAAATAGATATTTGTGGGTATGGATTTTAAAGAAAAAGTTGCTGAAAGCTACAGGCGGATTCAAGATCAGATTTGTAAAGGATTGGAAAAAGCAGATGGGCAAGGAAAGTTTGAAGAGGAAATTTGGGAGCGAGAGGGTGGTGGTGGGGGTAGAACCAGAATTATGCAAGGAGGGACTGTTATTGATCGTGGAGGTGTTAATTTTTCTGCAGTTCATGGGAAGCTTCCTGAACAAATTAAGAAATCATTTGGAGTAGATGAAGATGATTTTTTTGCTACAGGTGTGTCTATTGTAATCCATCCCATTAATCCTTGGGTTCCTATAATCCATATGAACATTCGCTATTTTGAATTGAATGAGAAAGTTCGTTGGTTTGGTGGTGGTATTGATGTAACTCCTCATTATATTATTGAAGAAGATGCCCGTTTTTTTCATTCTTATCTTAAAGAGGTTTGTGACCAATCCTCTCCGGTATTTTATGCTGATTTTAAATCGTGGGCTGACCGGTATTTTTATATTAATCACCGTAAGGAAACACGAGGTATTGGCGGAATCTTTTATGATCGATTAAATCCGGAGAAAAGTGGATTGTCGTATGAAGAAATTCTTGAGTTTTCAGAGCATGTAGGCAATTCCTTTTTGCCTGTTTATACTGAATTAATAAAGCGCAATCAAGATAGATTTTTCTCTGATAAACATAAGGCATGGCAAGCATTACGAAGAGGGCGTTATGTTGAATTTAACTTGGTTTATGATGCAGGAACCAAGTTTGGGTTGGAAACTAACGGTCGTATAGAATCCATCCTTATGAGTCTGCCTCCACAGGCTAATTGGATTTACAATTTTGAGCCGGAAAAGGGAAGTGAAGAGGAAAAAACACTTGGTTTATTAAAGCAAGGAATTGAATGGATTTCTTAAGAAAGTACCATCCAAATGTCTCTTAATATTCGCTAAATAAGCATAAAATTGCTAACTTCGCATGCGCTCAAATTTTTGAATGCATAGTTTAAATGAACTAAAATTCTTATGGCTGACGAAACAGAAAATGAAAACAATTTAGTACCAGCTAACGATCGTATAATCCAGATTAATATTGAAGATGAAATGAAATCATCGTACATTGATTATTCAATGTCGGTTATCGTTTCACGGGCATTACCTGATGTACGCGATGGATTAAAACCAGTACATAGAAGGGTTTTATATGGTATGTTAGATTTGGGTGTCACAAGCAGTAAGCCACATAAAAAATCAGCACGTATTGTCGGAGATGTTCTAGGTAAATACCATCCACATGGAGATTCTTCAGTATATGGCACCATGGTGAGATTGGCTCAGGAATGGAGCATGCGCTATACTTTGGTTGATGGACAAGGAAACTTTGGATCTGTTGATGGTGACTCTCCCGCAGCGATGCGTTATACAGAAGCCCGGTTGAAGAAGATTGCCGAGGATATGTTAGGCGATATTACAAAGGACACCGTTGATTTCCAATTAAATTTTGATGATACATTACAAGAGCCAACAGTTTTACCAACCCGTATACCTAATTTATTAGTAAATGGCGCTTCTGGAATTGCTGTAGGTATGGCCACAAATATGGCTCCTCATAATTTATCGGAAGTGATTGACGGAACGATAGCTTATATAGAGAACCGAGATATTACAGTTGCAGACTTAATGCACCATATTAAGGGGCCTGACTTCCCGACAGGGGGTATAATATATGGATATTCTGGAATTCAGAGTGCCTTTGAGACAGGACGTGGTAGCGTAATTATGCGTGCTAAAGCTGAAATTGAAATCGCCAAAAATGATCGGGAGCAAATCATTGTAACCGAGATTCCCTATCAAGTGAATAAGGCAACCATGATTGAGCGTACCGCTGAATTGGTTAATGAGAAAAAAATAGAAGGTATCTCTTCAATTCGCGATGAATCTGACAGGGATGGGATGCGAATTGTTTATGACATTAAACGTGATGCAAATGCTTCTGTTGTATTGAATAATCTGTTTAAGTATACTGCTTTACAAACATCCTTTAGTGTAAATAACATTGCACTGGTACAAGGAAGACCGGTCTTGTTGAATCTAAAAGATTTAATTCATTATTTCGTTGAGCATAGACATGAAGTAATTATTCGCCGTACCAAGTTTGAATTAGCTGAAGCCGAAAAACGTGCACATATCCTTGAAGGTTTATTAATCGCATTAGATCATATTGAAGAGGTTATTAAACTGATCCGTGCTTCAAATACACCAGAAGAAGCACGCACTGGTTTAATGGAGAAATTTGGTTTGTCAGATATTCAGTCTAGAGCTATTCTGGATATGACTCTTCGTCGTTTAACTGGATTAGAGCGCGATAAAATTAAAGAAGAGTATGCCGAATTGATGAAAACAATTGAATACTTGAAGTCGATCCTGGCTGATGAAGGTCTCCGTATGCAAATCATAAAAGACGAACTGCTGGAGGTTAAGGAAAAGTATGGTGATGAACGACGCTCTAAAATTGTTCATTCTGCAGGCGATATGAGTATGGAGGACTTTGTCGATGATGAGGAAATTGTTATTACAATATCTCATGATGGATATGTTAAAAGAACTCCTCTAACAGAATATCGTATTCAAGGAAGAGGTGGAAAAGGTGCCTTGGGTTCGAATACGAAAGACAGTGATTTTACAGAACATATTATCTCTGCTACAGCTCATAATTATTTATTATTCTTTACAGATGCAGGACGTTGCTTCTGGTTGAGAGCTTTTGAGATTCCAGAAGGATCAAGGGTATCAAGAGGCAGAGCTTTGCAAAATATTATTAATATACCTAAAGAGGAAAAGGTTAAGGCGTATATTAAAGTGAAAAATTTGAAAGATCAGGAATATCTGGAGAATAATTTCATTATAATGTGTACGAAGAAAGGAACGATAAAGAAAACCTCTTTAGAAGCATATTCTCGTCCTCGGGCAAATGGAATTAATGCAATTAATATTAATGAAGGCGATCAATTATTAGAAGCTAACTTAACTAGCGGTGAAAGCGAAATAGTAATTGCATTACGTTCAGGTAGAGCAATCCGTTTCAATGAATCGACGGTTCGTCCAATGGGAAGAACCGCTACTGGTGTACGTGGAATTACACTGGCTCATGAGAATGACGAAGTAGTTGGTATGGTTAGTGTAAATGACTCTGCAAGTACGATCTTAGTTGTATCAGAAAACGGTTACGGAAAACGTACAGATTTAGAAGATTATCGCATCACGAATAGGGGCGGCAAAGGTGTAAAGACCATCAGCATAACCGAAAAGACTGGCGACCTTATTGCAATAAAGAGTGTTACTGATCAGGATGATTTGATGATAATTAATAAATCAAGCATTGTTATTCGTATTTCAGTGAATGAACTTCGTGTGATGGGACGTGCAACTCAGGGAGTTAAACTTATCAATTTGAAGAAGGACGATCAAATTGCATCGGTTGCAAAGGTAGTGCGTGAAGAAGATGATGTAGAAGATAATCCACAGATTGACGAAAATGGATTAAATGATGAATCAGGTATTGTTGATAATGATTAATTAATATGTTGTTTAGAGTAAAAAATCAATTCTTTCTAATTTTCCTAGTGCTTTTTATTAGTCAGGGAACGGTCTACGCACAATCTGACGAAAAGGAAGGAAGCAATAATTTTGCAATGTATACAAAGTCGGGAGACTTTGCACTTTTGGAAAAAGCAAGAAAATTCTCTGACAATGCATATAAAGATCATAGAGACTCTACAACTTATAAAAATAATCTTTTGCGTGCATTAGTTTATAGTAGTTTGGCGGTTGCTGATTCGAACAGGAAACTAAAGTATACAAAAGACCCGATTGAAGAAGCTAAGTTCGCGTTATCAAAATTGAATGATGATCAGTTAAATTATGAGAATGAGGCACAGATTGTTCATGTTTATCGAAAATTATCAAATGCATATTTGATCTTGGGAAGAAGAGCTTTAAATAATAATAAATTACAGGAAGCATATAATCATTTTAAAGAGGTAGATGCATTTAGTAAAAGTGGAATTAATGTGAAGCATAATCTATCAGTCCTAAGTTCCCGTCTCAATAAGCCAGAGGAGGCAGTTAATTATTACGAGGATTATTTGAGAAGTATGAATAAATTGAGTCCGGAAAATGTTTTAATTCTGGCAGATTTATATTCAAAAGCCGGCAATCCTACTGAACAATTAAATACGCTATTAGATGGTTTGGACATTTTCCCGAACAACAAAGATATTCTGTTTGAAGCAATCAATATATATGCAGATAATGGTTCATACGATGCTGTCATCCCTTTAATCAGTGTAGCACAAGAGTTAGATCCGGAAAATATAAAATTAAATTATTTGGCTGGCTATGCATATGAAATTACAGGAAATCGTAAATTAGCTGCACAATATTATGAAACTGTTATAAAGCTGGATGATAATAACTATGATGGAAATTATGAATTAGGATTGCTTTTCTTAAAAGATTATACGCAAGATACAACGAACGTGCAAAACTTTGACCTAGCAGAAAAATATTTATTAAAAGCAAACGAAATTGATCCTAATTCTGTGAATGCATTAAAATCGTTGGCAGTACTATATGAGAAGTCGGCTGATACGATACAATATGAACGTGTAAAAAATCAATTAAATCAAAATACACTCAATTAAACCAAAATGAAAATTAAATCACTCTTATTATTAGCCGTTATATTCTATTCCTTCAGTGCATTTGCACAGAGCGGTGAATTGAAGAAAGGTGTGGCTAGCTACAAAAAGTTTAACGATGTTAAACAAATTGGTACACCAGCTCTTGGAATGAAAGACCTGGAAGCTGCAAAGACGTCTTTAGAGAAAGCGTCTTTAAATGATAAAACATCTAACTTGTCAGAAACATGGACTTACTTAGCCCTTGTGTACTCAGACTATGCTCTTCTAGACAAAACTCCTGCAGCAGAAGAATATAAGCAAAAGGCTGTTGATGCGATTGCAAAAGCCAAAGCAGCAGAAGGAAGTGCGGAACAAGCACAAAATCTTGCTGCAGCCTCTAGCGGTTTAGCTGAAGTTGAATTAACAGCTGGTGTTGCAGCTTTTGAAGCTAAAGACTTTGCTGCAGCATATCAGTCGTTTAATAAAGGACTTGAATATTTGCCAGGTGATACATTATTCAGCTATTACGCTGGTTTAGCAGCTATTAATGCTAAAGACTATCCTAATGCTATAGAGAAATATAAAGTGTTATTAGGGCATGATGATTTTTCTACTTTACCTCAAATATATCTAGATCTGTCTCGTTTATATATGATGTCGCAAGACACAGTATCTGCCATTAAATATGCTGAAGAGGGATCTGCTAAATTTTCCGATGACCAACAATTGGCTACTCAAAATATTGAATTAAACCTTCAAGCAGGTAATGGTGAAAAGGTTATTTCAAGTATTGCCGGACAAATTGAAAAGAATCCAAGTGATGCAAGATTGCAATATTATTATGGAATTGCATTGAGCTCTAATGATGATTTGAAAGCTGCTAAAGATGCTTATATAAAAGCTGTTGAATTAGATCCTACTTTTGCTGATGCCTATGTTAACTTAGGTGTAATGTTATTAGATCAAGGGATTACTGTATTTAGAGAAGCAAGTAAGTTGCCAGCAACTCAGCAGAAAGAATATAATGAACATGCTAAAGAAGGAAATGCTTTAATTGAAGAAGCATATCCTTATTTGGAGAAAGCAACTGAAGTGGCACCAACACATGCAATCGCTTGGCAAAACTTAAAAACTTATTATCAGTTAAAAGAAAATGCTGAAAAAGTAGCAGAGATAGAGGAAAAGATCAAAGCATTGTAGTCTTAATATTTATACAAACAAGAATGGCTGGGAATTCCCAGCCATTCTTGTTTGTATAAATATGTATAAATCCAAATGTGCTGATTAACCAATCAAAACTCCAGGTTTGTTAATAATAGGTATTCTAACGAAATTAGAATCAACAACACTTTCAGGTAAGAAGATAAATTTTTTATCGTAAATTGTTCCATTAATATAATAGCTAAGCCAATATTCATTGGTTAACCCAAATAAGGCTTCATCAATGGGTTCAATCTTTGCAAATGAGTTTCCATTAATATCGCCAATGAAATGCCGCAATACGGTAGTTTGAATATCCTTCCCATCCGTGTAGTCATAACCTCTGGAGCTTATAAGAACATTATTGATTGGCTTGTTTTTTCTGTTAATGATATAAACATACCAGGATTTGCTTTCAGGCGTTTCACCTTCTAATACAATAGCTATTCCTATATCTTCAACAATATTTTTTGGTAAGTCTTTCTTCATTTTAATAAAAAATCTTATTTCTTTGCTTTCGGAGCCGTTTTCTTAGCAGCAGGTTTCTTCTTAGCAACAGTTTTCTTTTTAGTAGTTGCTGTTGCGGTGGATTTTGTACCTTTAAAGGGTTTCTTGGCTACAGGCTGTTCATCTGCAAGCTTTTTAATTTCATCAAAACTCAGATCTTCGGGTGACTTATCTTTAGGTATCTTTATATTTAGTTTACCATATCTGATAAAGGGTCCCCAACGACCGTTCTCTATGCGAACTTCAGGATCTTCATCAAATGTTCTAATTATTTTATCTATATCCTTTTGGCGTTTTGTTTTAATGATCTCAATCGCCTCTTGTTCTTCAACTTTATGAGGATCAATATCTTTGGATAATGAATAGAAAGATCCATCATGGCGAATATAAGGTCCAAATCTACCTATTGCGACCGTCATATCTTTATCTTCAAATGTTCCAATATTTTTTGGAAGCTTAAATAATTCTAATGCTTCTTCTAATGTAATGGTCTCAATCATCTGACCTTGTCTCAAACTCGCAAATCTTGGTTTTTCTTCATCTTCTGAAGATCCTATTTGAACCAAAGGACCAAAACGGCCAACCCGGACGATAATCTTTTTTCCTGTCTCTGCGTCTGTGCCTAATTCCCGCTCATGGCTAGCTCTTTCTGCAGTTTCAAGAGTATTCTCAACATCAGTATGGAAAGGCCCATAGAAGTCCTTTAACATGATTGTCCAGTCTTTTAAGCCACGTGCAATATCATCAAATTCTTTTTCAACAGTTGCTGTAAAATTAAAATCAACGATATCTTCAAAGTGCTCTACTAAAAAGTCGTTTACCATAATTCCGATATCGGTTGGAAATAGTTTGTTCCGTTCCGCACCGGTAATTTCTGACTTAACGATTGAAGTGATTTTGCCGTCACCTAATGAGATTACCTGATAATTACGCGATTTTCCTTCCCTGTCTTCTTTTACAACATAGCCTCTGTTCTGTATGGTTGAAATGGTTGGTGCATATGTTGAAGGACGACCAATTCCTAATTCTTCCATTTTCTTTACTAAGCTCGCCTCCGTATATCGGGAAGGAGGGCGGCTGTACCGTTCTGTCGCATTCATTTCCTTTAAGGAAACGATTTGTCCTGTTTTCAATGGTGGAAGAAGTGCATTATCACTGCTATCATCTAAATGAATTTCTGCTTCTTCATCTGTTGATTCAAAATAAACCTTCAAGAAACCATCAAACTTCATTACTTCTCCGCTGGCGGTTAATTCCTCCGATCTGGAAGAGATTGAGATTTTAGCAGTTGTTTTCTCAAATTCCGCTTCGCTCATTTGCGACGCAATAGCCCGTTTCCAGATTAATTCATACAGTTTACGTTCTGCAGAATCTCCACTTATACTATGGCTTGCAAAATTAGTAGGGCGTATAGCTTCGTGTGCTTCTTGAGCTCCTGAAGATTTTGTTTTGTATTGACGATGTTTATGGTATTTTTCGCCGTAAGCATCCTTTATTTCCTTTTCTGCAGCATCAAGCGCAGTCTGACTTAAATTCACCGAGTCGGTACGCATATAAGAAATATAACCGGCTTCATATAAACGTTGTGCTAAACTCATTGTCCGGCCAACAGAATAACCCAACTTTCTGCTTGCTTCCTGTTGTAGAGTTGAAGTGGTAAAGGGTGCAGATGGAGTGCGTTTGCCGGGTTTCGTTTCTAAAGATTTAACTTTAAATTCGGCGGCTATACAGTCCTTTAAAAACTTCTCTGCTTCCTCTGCCTTTTGAAAACGTTTGGCTAGTTCAGCTTTGAAAAGTTCTTTTTTATTATCAGTGTAGAATATAGCAACTACTTTAAAAGATGCAACCGGTACAAAGGTATTATACTCTCTTTCGCGATCCACTAATAATCGTACTGCAACCGATTGAACTCTTCCTGCAGACAGAGATGGTTTGACTTTTTTCCAAAGTACAGGAGAAAGCTCAAAGCCAACAAGTCTGTCCAGCACACGTCGTGCTTGCTGCGCATTAACCAAATTATAATCAATTTTACGCGGGGTCTCGATGGCTTTTAAAATGGCAGGTTTCGTTATTTCATGAAAAACTATCCGCTTGGTTTTACTTTCGTCCAAGCCCAGCGTCTCAAACAGATGCCAGGAAATTGCTTCCCCCTCACGGTCCTCATCCGAAGCCAACCAAACAATCTCAGATGCTTTCGCTAGCTTTTTAAGTTCACTAACAACTGCTTTCTTATCTGCCGGCACCTCATATTTTTGTGCAAAGTTATTTGCGGTATCTATTGCTTCATCCGTTTTTACAAGATCACGTATATGTCCATAACTGGATTTAACTAAAAAATCTTTTCCTAAATATCCTTCTATTGTTTTCGCTTTTGCTGGAGACTCAACGATAAGTAAATTCTTTGCCATTAATAACTTGATTTTTGCAAATAAAGTCAATTAAAAAGGGATTTTCAAACCTATACCAATATTTAATTTATTGTATTTTGTGAAATCACATTTTTAATCGAATATATGAAATGAAAAAACCAAGGTACTAAATGTGGCCTTGGTTTGTTAATTTATAGGTATTGTACTATGAATATTTACTATATAATTAAGCTAGGAAACCTCCTCCAAGTAAATCATCCCCTTCGTAAAAGACAGCTGATTGACCAGGCGCAATTCCTTTAACAGCATGGTGGAATTCAACCTTCATAGAAGTACCATCTTGTTCGAGTGTACTTAGCATTCCTGCATCTTTGTATCGGACTTTAGTCACGGCCTCGAAAGGGTCATCGATGGATGCGTATTTTACCAGGTTGATATTTTTCACGATGGCGGAAGACCTTTGCAGCTCAATCTCGTCACCAAGAACAACTGTATTGGTTTCCGGAATAATTTTAATAACGAATATTGGTCTTCCTAGAGCGATACCAAGTCCTTTTCGTTGTCCGATTGTATAATAAGGATAGCCTTCATGTTTTCCAACAATCGTTCCATCGCTTAACACAAAATTACCAGCCCCAACACGTTCGTCCAGATCTTCAACACGATGGCGCAAGAATGATCGGTAATCGTTATTTGGTACGAAACATATTTCATAGCTTTCTGATTTGTTAGCTAGCTCGCGCTGTCCCATATCATTTGCCATCTGGCGGATTTCCGGTTTGCTATATGTTCCAAGAGGGAATCGTGTTCGTGCAAGATTTTCTTGTGAAACACCCCAAAGAACGTACGATTGATCTTTATTTTCGTCTTTTCCTTTTGAAACCACATAGCGGCCGCTATCTTGTAATCGGATATTAGCATAATGTCCGGTTGCAATAAATTCACAATCAAGATGGTTTGCTCGCTTTAAAAGAGCTTCCCATTTAATATGTGTGTTGCATAGAACACAAGGATTAGGTGTTCGGCCAGCTATGTACTCTTCAACAAAATTGTCAATTACAAAGCCTGAGAACTCATCCCTGATATCTAAAATATAATGCGGAAAGCCGTAAGCTACCGCTAAAGCACGTGCATCATTAATACTATCTAAACTACAGCATCCTGTCTCTTTGGAGGATCCGCCTGCTGAAGCATAATCCCAGGTTTTCATTGTTAACCCAATAACCTCATAGCCTTGTTCATGAAGCATAACTGCAGCTACGGAACTATCAACTCCGCCACTCATTGCCACTAATACTCTTCCGCGTTTACTCATATCAATATGTTGAAGCTGCAAATGTAAGGCAAAATATATGGATTGGTTTTATGTTTAGTTCAAATGAAAGTAAAAATGTGGATGCATAAATTATATACAGAGTTGTTAGAAGTCCATTTTCTCCACATCATCAGCACTCTCTTCCACCTTTTTCTTCAATTCTTCTTTGTAGTTTATTAGATTTTGTGCCAGTTCTTCATTACTGGTTGATAATATTTGAGCGGCTAAAATCCCTGCATTTTTTGCCGCATTTAAGGCAACTGTCGCAACAGGAATACCGTTTGGCATTTGCAGAATAGAGAGGACTGAATCCCAACCATCAATTGAATTTGATGATTTTACAGGAACCCCGATAACAGGCAAATGAGTTAATGAAGCAACCATGCCAGGAAGATGTGCTGCACCGCCGGCACCTGCGATAATTACTTTAAGACCTTTAGAGGCAGCACTCCTTGAAAATTCAAAAAGCCTGTCAGGCGTTCTATGAGCAGAGACTATTGTTAATTCAAATCTCACTCCTAAAGTTTTTAATATTTCTGCAGCATCTTTCATAATCGGTAAGTCAGATTGACTTCCCATAATTATAGCTACTTCTGCAAGTTGATGATTTGACATATCTTTTGTTTAAGCAATAACTTTTAAAATATTTTGAACTGAGCGAGCTGTTTCTATAGCTTTTGCACGATCATCATTAACAATCGTTACATGACCCATTTTTCTAAATGGTTTCGTGTATTTTTTACCATATAAATGAATATATACACCGTCTTTTTCCAATGCCTTTTCTAAACCAACATATCGAGCTAAACCTTGAAAATCAGATTCTCCAAGTAAATTGATCATCACGGCATTTGTCCTGCATTGTGTATTCCCTAATGGAAGATTGAATATAGCCCGCAAATGTTGTGCAAATTGTGAAGTGATATTTCCTTCGATACTTTGATGTCCACTGTTATGTGGACGTGGTGCAAGTTCATTTACGAGAATCTCACCATCTTTAGTTAAAAACATCTCTACAGCAAGCAAGCCAACAATTTGAAGGTCTTCAGCAATTTTAATTGCTAATGATTCAGCTTTTTGTTGAATGTCATGGGGTAGAAGAGAAGGAGAAATTAAATATTCTACCAAATTTACATCAGGGTTAAACTCCATTTCCACACAAGGAAAAGCTTTAACTTCTTCGTTTTGATTTCTTGCAACAATTACCCCGATTTCCATCTCAAAATCAATCCATTTCTCAATTAAGCTGGGTGCTTCAAAAGCTTTAGATATGTCATTCTCGTTTGTAATTTTCATTACACCGCGACCATCGTAACCGTCTTTTCTTAATTTCTGGATGTAAGGAAGTTTAAGCCTCGCATTACTTAAATCATCTCTTGAAGATATTAATTGAAAAGGAGCAGTAGGAATATTGTTTTGCTTAAAAAACTCTTTTTGTAAACCTTTATCCTGGATCAAGCGAATAACGCGAGCTTGAGGATATACGACCACACCTTCTTCTTCAAGTTTTTCCAAAGCCTCAACATTTACTTTTTCAATTTCAATGGTTAGCAGATCAACTCGTTTCCCAAACTTATAAACGGTGTCATAATCATCCAGTGCGCCCACTTCAAAGTGATCACAAAGATTTTTACAAGGGGCATTCTCGTCCGGATCGAGTACAGATACACTTGCATTAAAATTGATCGCTTCCTGAATAAGCATCCGTCCTAATTGTCCCCCACCTAAAATACCCAGCCTTAAATCACTGTAAAATTCTTTTGCCATAATTTTAGCCTGTAGCCAATCTATATTTATATTTCCGTAAAGTTAAATGATTTATTTCTATAGTACAGCTATACCTTAGCTATTCCTTTTTGCTTTAATTGCATCAACTATTTGATTAGCATGAACTCGTGAATTTTCAATAAACCAGGAGTGTGTATTTAATCCACCGCAAACCACGCCTGCCAAATAAATGCCCTCAACATTCGTTTCCATTGTAATTTCATTATAATGAGGCATCCTCATGTTTTCCTGATCGAGATCTATCCCTATGTTTTCAAGGAATTGAAAATTAGGTTGATAACCCGTTAAAGCCAGAACAAAGTCATTAGGGATTGTTATTATACCTTCAGGCGTTGCTATATCCACTTCAGTTTCCCTGATTTCTAATAAGCTGCTTGAGAAATAAGCTTTTATTTCACATGCTGCAATCCGATTCTCAATATCAGGCTTTACCCAGTATTTTACACGTTCGCCAATTCCAGTGCCTCTTGCAACCAGGGTAACGTTTGCTCCCTTTCTAAAGGTTTCTAGAGCAGCATCTACGGATGAGTTGCTTGCGCCAACTACAAGTACATTCTGATGAGAGAAGTAGTGAGGTTCATCGTAATAATGAAAAACTTTTGGTAAGTCTTCGCCGGGAATATTCATTAACATTGGAATATCGTAAAATCCAGTAGCAACAATAATATTTTGTGCTTTATATTCGCTTTTTGAAGTTTCTACTGTAAAAATGCCATTATCTTTTATGACGTTTTTTACCGGCTCAAAGAGATGGATGTTTAGATTATAAGAAAGCGAAACTCTTCTGTAGTATTCCAGCGCCTCTGCTCGTTTGGGTTTTGGGTTAATGCTTACAAAGGGTAAATTACCAATTTCCAAACGCTCAGCGGTTGAAAAGAAAGTCATTCCCTGGGGATAGTTATAGAGAGAATTGGTTAAGCAACCTTTCTCTATAATTAGATAAGATAGTCCGGCATTTTTGGCGGCAATCCCACAGGCAAGTCCTATGGGGCCACCTCCAATGATAATTAAATCAAAAATTTTTTCAATTTGCATGTTCGCAATTAAAAAGATTCAGCTTATTTTCCAGCTGCTTTAGCATGGTCAGCTAAGAATTGCGCCAGACCGCTATCTGTTAAAGGGTGTTTTAAAAGGGCAAGAATAGCTGATAAAGGACCGGTCATTACATCTGCTCCAAGTTTAGCACATCCTATAATATGCATATTATGTCTTATTGATGCAGCAAGTATTTGAGTTTCGTAACCATAGTTATCATAAATTAATCGAATGTCTTCAATTAATGATAAACCATCGGTTGATATATCGTCTAATCTTCCAATAAATGGAGAAACGTAAGTTGCTCCGGCTTTGGCAGCTAATAAAGCTTGTCCGGCAGTAAATACCAACGTACAATTGGTTTTAATACCTTTTGAAGAAAAATATTTTAAAGCTTTTACTCCTTCTCTTATCATTGGAACCTTAACAACGATTTTATCGTCCAATTTTGCTAAAGCTTCACCTTCTTTGATGATCTCTTCATAATTTGTAGAAATAACTTCTGCACTTACATCTCCGTCTACGATATCACAAATAGCTCTATAGTGATTGATAATATTTTCCTCACCGGTTATGCCTTCTTTGGCCATTAAACTCGGATTGGTGGTTACTCCGTCTAAAACGCCTAAATCTTGTGCTTCTTTAATTTGAGCAAGATTGGCAGTATCAATAAAAAATTTCATGAGATTACTTGATATGTGAATTGTTAATAATATCAACAAATTTAGCCAATATTATTCAGGTTTTTATAAACCATAGCTTCTTAATTCAGAAAGAAAAGAAACAAAAAATGGGCAAGCCCCTTTTATCGCACCGCTACAACCTTTTACCCTTGCTGCGTTCCCACCCTGGGGGAGTTCAAAGGGAGCTGGTCGTAAAAGACTTACCCACCACAAAAGTAAGAAAAAATGTGATATATCTATAAAAATCGGCATCCTAATCGTTATATGATTGATTTACTTAATCTTAATTTTTTATTCTAAGCTTTCAAATGATCCTATTAAAGCAGGATGCTGCCTGATGGAAACTTGATAAATTTTACAGTAGATTTTGCCAAAAACCTATTATATTCATGTTTTCATGAGTTTTCCTTAAAGAAAACAAATAAAAATTATGGAAAATATAATATTTATTAAAAATAATAGTAATTTAGCAAAACAATTGAAGAGGTTCTATCAAATAATAAAATGAATAAAGAAGCACAATCAAACGGGTTATATCGTCCTGAGTTTGAACACGATGCATGTGGAGTGGGTTTTGTTGCACATGTAAAAGGTGAAAAATCGCATCAGCAAGTTATGGATGCATTGATAATGTTGGAAAATATGGAGCATCGTGGCGCATGCGGTTGCGATCCGGACAGTGGAGACGGAGCAGGTATTATGTTCCAGATTCCTCATCAATTTTTCTGGGAGGAGTGCATCGCGTTAGACATCTTGTTAAAAGAGCCGGGACATTATGGTGTGGGTATGACTTTTTTACCAAAAGGTGAAAAAGAGAATGATATATGTCGGTCAATTATTGAAAAAGCAGCTCAAGACAGGGGTTTTAAATTTTTAGGCTATCGGGATGTGCCTGTTAATTCCAGTGGTTTAGGTAAAACCGCATTAAGTGTAGAGCCTGCTGTTGTTCAATTTTTTGTAGAACGACCAGCAGAAATAAAAAATAATGAAGATTTTGAACGTAAGCTTTTTGTTTTACGCAGATTAATTGTTCAGGAAATAAAAAAGACGGAATATGCAATCCAGGAGCAGTTTTATGTTAGCTCTTTATCTTGCGAAACTATTGTATATAAAGGACAGTTAACCACTTCTCAAGTTCGTGCCTACTATCCGGATATCAGTGATGCAAGGGTAGTTTCAGCATTTGGTTTAGTCCATTCACGTTTTTCTACTAATACCTTTCCTTCATGGAAACTCGCTCAGCCTTTTCGTTTTGTAGCTCATAATGGAGAAATAAATACGTTAACAGGTAACTTAAATTGGTTCTATGCCCGGATGAGATCATTGGCTTCGCCATTCTTTACAAAGGAAGAGATGGAAATTCTTTTGCCGATTATTGATAAAGGACAGTCTGATTCCGCCTGTTTAGATAACGTAGCAGAACTTTTAATGCATTGCGGAAGGTCATTGCCACATGTAATGTTAATGATGGTTCCTGAAGCCTGGGATGGAAACGATCAAATGGAACTTAAAAAGAAAGCCTTTTATGAATTTCATGCAACTCTAATTGAACCTTGGGATGGACCGGCTGCTTTGTGTTTTACAAACGGTAAAACAATTGGTGCCATGCTTGATAGAAATGGTTTACGTCCATTGCGTTTTTCAATTACAAAAGATGATCGCGTAATCGTTGCTTCAGAAACTGGCGCTTTACCATTGGACGAAAAACTTGTTGTAAAAAAAGGACGTTTACAACCAGGGAAAATATTCTTGGTTGATATGGAAAAAGGAGAGGTTATCAGTGATGAAAAGGTCAAAAATGAGCTTGCTAATCAACAACCTTATGGAGATTGGTTAAATCAATATAAGATCAGATTAGATGATCTTGCAGAACCGCGTGTTACCTTTACCTATTTGGCTAAAGAGTCGGTTTATCGGTATCAGCAGGCTTTTGGCTACTCTCGAGAAGATGTTGAAGATATTCTAACACCCATGGCTCTTGACGGAAAAGAACCAATCGGTTCAATGGGAACCGATGTGCCTTTAGCAGTTCTTTCCAGTCAGGCACAACACTTATCCAGCTATTTTAAACAATATTTTGCACAGGTTACCAATCCGCCAATTGACCCTATCAGGGAAAAACTGGTTATGAGCCTGGCTACCTTTATCGGTAATGGTGGTAATATTATTGATGAAAATAAAATGCATTGCCATTGCGTAGCCTTAGAGCACCCTGTTTTAACAAGCAAGGAATTAGAAAAACTAAGAAGCATTGATACAGGTGTTTTCCAGGCTAAAAGTTTACAGACTTATTTTAAGGCAGAAGATAAACCCGGTGCTTTACAAGCAGGTTTAGATCGCTTATGTAAATATGCAGAAGATGCTGTAAATGATGGTTTTGAAGTCATTATCTTAACTGATAGAGCAATTGATTCGCAACATGCGGCAATCCCTTCTTTATTAGCGGTATCGGCTGTACATCAT
>Ga0160445_100256_pt1 | contig 37635 bp, 32 predicted proteins | sample HID1972M_E1MG_FD_108215 | JGI IMG/M metagenome (GOLD analysis project Ga0160445, IMG submission 108215) | Enriched pill bug-associated microbial communities from UW Madison campus, WI, USA - HID1972M_E1 MG | ecosystem: Host-associated > Arthropoda: Insects > Digestive system > Unclassified ... | reverse complement strand
ATGAAAATACGGATGAACATGAAGATATAAATGAGGAGACTGATAAGATTAAAGAAAAGCAAGTAAGCAAAAAACCTAAAACTACTCTCCGTAAAATAGATAAATCTGTAATCCGTTTACTTAGCTCTAGTATTTCTGATTTAGGTGATGAAGACGGATGGACCTTCTTAGGTGATTTAGGCAATTTCATTCTAAAAAAACATCCGGATTTCGATCCCCGTAATTACGGTTTTTCTAAAATGTTAGCTTTAATTAAAAGCATAAACAAGTTTGAAGTGGATGAACGCGAAACAGGCAAGAGAAATATCAAACATGTGTTTGTACGGGTAAAAGGAAGTTAAGTATAGATACATACGCTACATTTATAAGAAAATAATACAATAACCCTTATATAAATATTCTAATGTCCTGAAATGGGTTGACTATTTCAGGACATTAGAATATTATATCTCTTTTATTTTAACATTCCGAAACCAAACCTCATCACCATGATCTTGCAAGGCTATTTTGCCTTTTTTATAAGTTCCGAAATCAGGCCAGGCAACAAATTTACTACCTGCAATAAGGTTTTTCCAGTTATCGTCATACATTGTGGTTGAAACAACCTTCTCGCCATTTAAAAAAAATTCCAACTTTCCATTATCGCTAACAATTTCCGCTTCATTCCATTCACCTACCGGCTTCACAGTTTCTTTAGTAGATGGAATCAGATCGTATAAATCGCCAGTTCTATGTTTATGAATTTTCCCATCAGCATGTTTATCATTGTCTAGCACTTGCATTTCTGGCCCTGTATTATATGTATTAGCATATTTCGTCTTATCTTCATGAACATTAAAAATAATCCCGCTATTTCCACCTTCTGATATTTTCCATTCCACTTTTAGATGGAAATTCTCATATTCTTTATCGGTTACCAAATCGCCGCGCCCTTCTTCACTATTAATATTCAGATGAATAGTACCATCCTTAACTTCCCAAGCTTTTCCAGCTTCAGTTTCACCATACGTATGCCAACCACTCATTGTTTTACCATCGAAAAGGGGTGTCCAACCCTCATCGTTATTTTCCAATTTATTAGGGGAATTGCAAGACACTAGCGCAATTAGAGAAACTATTGATAAAATCCGAAGAGTCATTTGTATGTATATTTGTGTTTGTTTTAGATTTAATTTATGCTCCTAAAGTCCAACCTTTACGATATTCCCGCTTCACGAATTGATTAATGGCATCAAAATTTGTAATGCGCATCTGTCTGTCATCCCAGATCAATTTCTTATAACGTCCTGGATAATTCACTCCTTTGCCATCTGCTTTTGGTTCTTGAACATCAAAACCACGAATAGCTAGATTCGCCATTAATAAACTTTCAGTTAGTGGGCAAGCAAGTTCAAATGGAGAACTCACTTCCATATTACCCAATCCAGCTATTGAAGCCTCAACCCACTGAGCATAATGACCATTCGCACCATTAGGTACTCGTGAAAACTTCTCTTTAACTTGAGCTCTTTCGGTTAATGAAGTTGGTATTAATTGAGGATTTTCACCATAAGTACCACACATCATTTTCCCTTTGGTTCCTATCATCAAAACACCATTACCTCCATCGCCAAATACTTCATCAGGACCTAATTCTTCGGGGCGCATCGGTTGAATACCGCCGTCCATCCAATGCATCGTTACTTCACCCTTTGTTTTTTTGGTTTTTGGATAGGTTAAGGTTACGTGGCTTGATGGAGGACAACTTTCAGGGAAATATCCACGTTTGAATTCGTCTACATAAACACTGCCAACACTACATTGTACATCTTTAGGTGCGCCTAATTCAAGAGCTCGAAATGGCACTTCAACTAAATGACAACCCATATCTCCTAATGCACCTGTTCCATAATCCCACCAACCTCTCCAATTAAATGGGACCAATTTATCAACATAATTTTTATTAGGAGCGGTACCTAACCATAAATCCCAGTCCAATTCTTTTGGGATATCTGCGCTTTCCGTTGGCCAAGGAATTCCTTGTGGCCAAACAGGCCTATCAGTCCAGCAATAAACCGTATGCACATCACCTATTTTACCTGCATCATACCACTCGCTCATTATTCGGGTTCCATCGTTAGATGCACCCTGGTTTCCCATTTGCGTTACAACTTTATAACGTTTTGCAGCATCTAAAAGCATTCTAGACTCATAAATATCGTGTGTTAAGGGCTTTTGCACATAAACATGCTTACTTAATTGCATTGCTGATAAAGTTATAATAGCGTGATTATGATCAGGTGTAGAAACAGACACCGCATCAAAATTCTTTGATTCCTTATCGAACAATTCACGCCAATCCTTATAGTATTTAGCTTTTGGAAATTTTTGACGGGTAGCAAGCGACCTCCTATCATCTACATCACAAAGAAAAGCGATTTCAGCCTTGCCACTTTTATGAAAGTTAGCAATATCAGATGCGCCTTTACCACCAGCTCCTACACCAGCTACTAAAAGTTTATCGCTAGGAGCAAGAAAACCTTTACCCCCAAGCACATGGCGGGGAACTATCATAAAACCTGCAGCTGCCATCGCGCTGTTTCGAATAAATCCACGACGCGATGTGTCTAGGATTGACTTTTTCTCTGTTTTTTGAGTCATTTTGTTTGCTATTCTAATTTAGTTATAATTTATAGATCGAATTACTTAAAGAACTGATCGGTTTATTAGGCAGTTCAATAAAATAAAGACTGAATATAATAAAATTAGAAAGAAAAAAGAATTTTGTCTACTAAAAAAAGCAGACAAAATTCTCTAATAACAACTGAATAGCAAAAAGTTAAATTACATTCAGTAATTCAAATTGATTATAGTTTAAACAAAAAGCAATCCGATTTTATAATTAAACATTCCATTCGTTGTCAATTCTAGCTTTATGAACTAAAATTCCTTATGAAAGCTTACCGATTATAAAAAAAGATACAACACTTCCTAACGGCTTCCCATTTTACTAATCAACCAGATTATTAAAGCAACAACAACAACAACCAGAATAATACCGAAATACATTCCACCTTTAAAAATATTTCCAATTAATTCGCACGAACTTAATGAACTTATTAGGATAAGTGCTACGGAAGATAATATAAGTTTTTTTCTAGTATTCATATTTTTTGTATTTAATAGATCTTTAAAAGATAACCCGGAAAAAGATAAAATGTTTTATATGTAATAATGAATGCTTGAAGGTTCTCATTCTTAAAAAATTTATACTTTTCTTAAAGCATTTTCATTAATCAGCTAAAACACCTGATTAATTAACAAGATGTAATCACCGCAAGAATATGTAAGATCATCACAAAAGTTTTGTCCCCGGAATTCGCCTATCATTTCTAATAATTGATTAGTACCTTACTAGTACTTTATGGGTATTTATCCCCATCATCTCCCCAGAAAGTCCCCAGAAAATATGCATAACATCCTAATTAAATATTAGGAAATGTCTTATCCTAAAATAGCTAAAATCTATTGTGTAATTTTTTCAGAAATAAACAATTGGCGGCACCTTCACCACAACGGTAGGTTATGACCTCGAAAAGCTGAAGGTTTAACTTGATTAGAGGAATAAAAAAGCACCTACTCGATAAACGTGTAAGTGCTTGATTTTCAAGTGGAGATTACCGGAGTCGAACCGGTGACCTCTTGCCTGCCAGGCAAGCGCTCTAGCCAGCTGAGCTAAACCCCCCATTGCAGCCGCAAATCTAATTAAAGATTTAAGATCTGCAAAACTATTTTACATTGATGGTTTCATTTTCATTTAATGCTAATATTTCTGCACTTCGTGCACGCATATTAGCTGTTAAATCTGCGTTCTTCGCTAAAGAAAGACCATATGATGGAATTAGATCTTCCAATTTGGTTTTCCAGCTATCTTGTTTCATCTGTTCCGGAAAACATTTTGACAAAACATCAAGCATAATTGAAACAGCGGTTGAAGCACCAGGAGATGCCCCTAAAAGGGCAGATAAGCTACCGTCAGCACTTGTTACCACTTCAGTTCCAAATTCCAACTTTCCTCCGTGCTCTTCATCCTTTTTAATTACCTGTACACGTTGACCGGCAATTTCTAATTCCCAGTCTTCCTTTTTAGCATTTGGCACATAATATTGCAAAGATTTTATACGATCATCCGGAGATTGTCTTACTTCATTAATTAAGTATTTAGTCAACGCTAAATTATCTAACCCGGCAGCTAACATTGGACGAATATTTCCAATTTTAATGGATGTAGCTAAATCGAAGTATGAACCATTCTTTAAAAATTTTGTAGAAAAACCTGCATACGGACCAAATAATAAAGCTTTTTTACCATCAATAAATCGGGTATCTAAGTGGGGTACTGACATTGGAGGCGATCCAACCGCAGCTTTTCCATATACTTTGGCATGATGCTTTTCAATTACTTCTGGATTTACACATTTTAACCATTGGCCGCTCACAGGGAAACCTCCAAAACCTTTAGCTTCAGCGATTCCTGACTTCTCAAGAAGCAATAAAGAGCCTCCTCCAGCACCAATAAAGACAAACTTGGCAGAAATTTTCTTCTTTCTTTTTGTAGTTAAATTTTTCACCTCTATCTCCCAACGTCCATCATCAGTTTTTTCGATTTCTTGAACCTCGTGTGCCAATTTCAATTCAACATCACTCTGTGCCCATAAATATTGCAACATTGCACGGGTCAAAGCACCAAAATTCACATCTGTTCCAATTTCAATACGCGTTGCTGCTACCTTCTCAGTTTTTGCTCTGCCTTCCATAATTAAAGGTACCCATTCTTTGATTTTTTCATAATCTTCAGTATAGGTCATACCCCGAAAAAGATGATTGGTTTGCATAGCCTCATAACGTTTCTTAAGAAAAGAAACATTGTCATCACCCAAAACAAAACTCATATGAGGAATTGAACGAATGAATTTTTCAGGCATTGAAATCAATCCCAATTCTACTAAAGAAGACCAAAACTGCTTGGACACTTCAAATGATTCTGCAATATGGACTGCCTTATCAATCGAAATAGATCCATCTGGATTTTGAGGAGTATAATTTAATTCGCATAAAGCTGAATGTCCTGTCCCTGCATTGTTCCATGCATCAGAGCTTTCAGCAGCAACCTGATCTAACCGCTCTAAGATTTGAATACTGGCATTAGGCATTAATTGTTTTAATAAAACACCTAATGTAGCACTCATAATCCCTGCTCCTATTAATACGATATCCGTTTCAACGGGAGTTCTTTTTTGTTTTTTCGTCATTGTTTTTAGAAAATCGTACAAAAGTACGATGATTATATTAATTATAAAACCACTTGAGGCTCTATATGTTTTTGAAACTCAATTCAGGAATTTTACTTGATACCCTTAGGAGGTCGTTGAGGAGCTATTGTCCTTGTTTTTTTAGCTTTTAAGTTTAAAACTTCAACTAAAACTGAAAATGCCATGGCAAAGTAAATATATCCTTTTGGAATATGCTGTTCAAACGCTTCTGCAGTTAAAGAAACGCCAATTAACAACAGAAAGGAAAGTGCCAACATTTTAACTGAAGGATGTTTATTTACAAAGCTACTGATAGAATCTGCTGAAATCATCATTACTAAAACAGCAATAATTACGGCTGCGATCATAACCGCTACTTCTTCTGCCATTCCTACCGCAGTAATTACTGAATCTAGTGAGAATACTACATCTAACAATAATATCTGGAAAATCACATTGCCAAAGGTTGCCTTATTTTTTTCAACCAAATCATCATGTTCTTTACCTTCCATTCGACCATGGATCTCAATCGTACTTTTATAAATCAGAAATAACCCTCCCAATAAAAGTATAACATCTCTACCCGAAAAATCAAGTTTATCAAACCAAAAACCCTGATCTTGACCAAAGATTTCGGCTATATTAAACCAGGGTTTGGTTAAAGACATGATCCAAGTTATAGATAATAAAAGCAAAACCCGCGTAATCATAGCTAACCCTAAGCCTAATTGCCTTGCCTTTTTCTGCTGATCTACAGGAAGCTTATTGCTGAGAATGGATATAAATACGATATTGTCAATACCTAACACAATTTCTAATACCGTTAAGGTTGCTAAAGAAATCCAGATTTCGGGATTAGAGATCCATTCCATATATGTTTTTCACAAATTTACTACAATAACTTAGCCCCTAAATAATTGTTTTTAATTTATTTTAAAATTTCCCGTGCTATCACCAATTTTTGAATCTCGGAAGTTCCTTCCCCAATGGTGCACAATTTAGAATCACGATAGAATTTTTCTACAGGAAAATCTTTGGTATAGCCATATCCACCAAAAATCTGAACAGCTTCTGTAGAACAGCGGACAGCAACTTCAGATGCATAATATTTTGCCATTGCTGAATTCTTAGTTACCGGTTTCCCTTGATTTTTTAACTCTGCAGCCTTTCTTATCAAAAGTTCGGCTGCTTCAATCTCGGTTGCCATATCAGCCAGCTTAAATGAAATTCCCTGAAAACTTGAAATAGCTTTACCAAATTGATGTCGTTCTTTTGAATAAGCAACTGCTGCATCAAAGGCACCTTTGGCAATACCTAAGGACAAAGCAGCAATGGAAATACGGCCACCATCCAAAATTTTCATAGCTTGTTTAAATCCTTCCCCTGCATTTCCCAATAAATTTGTTTTAAGTACTCTGCAATTATCAAAAATAAGTTCCGTTGTTTCAGAAGCACGCATACCTAATTTATTTTCCTTCTTTCCATGAGTAAAACCAGGAGTTCCTTTTTCGACAACAAAAGCAGATATTCCGTCCGCTCTTCCTTTTTCTCCTGTTCTAACCATAACAACTGCTATATTACCGCTCTTTCCATGGGTGATCCAATTTTTTGTACCATTTATAACATAACTATCTCCATCTAAAACAGCGGTAGTATTCATTCTCATTGCATCCGATCCAGTATTAGCTTCAGTTAAACCCCAAGCACCAATCCATTCTGCTGTTGCTAACTTAGGAAGCCATCTTTTTTTTTGTTCTTCGTTTCCGAAAGTCAGAATATGTCCGCTACATAATGAATTATGTGCCGCTAGTGAGAGTCCAATTGAACCGCAAACACGAGCAATTTCTGTAATAACCGTTACATATTCTTGATAACCCAATCCGGATCCACCATATTCCGGTGGGACTAATATACCCATCAACCCTAATTCGCCCATTTTTTTAAACACTTGAATAGGAAAAGTTTGACTTTCGTCCCATTCCATTATAAAAGGTCTAATATTTCTATCTGCAAAATCATGAACCATTTCTTTTACCATGGCATTGTTTTCGCTGTGAGAGTTCATAGGTTTATTTGCTTGTATCATCATTTTGTTAGGTTAACAAAATACTTGAATTTATTTTTTTGAATTAGTTACTCAATATAATAGTATACTTTTGTATTATATCTTGCTTTGTATGAAATTATTTACTTCCCTTTTCTTCTTTCTCTTTCTTATTAACAATAATTTATCAGCACAGTTTGCAGATGATACCAAAATAGACCTACATCTTAATTTATTGCCTGGAGACACCTACTTATATTCCGTTTCTATGAATCAAAATATTGTTCAAGAGATTATGGGCGAGCCATTAGAAATTAATCAACAAATTAAAACTGATTATTCCTATTTAGTAGAGAGCAATGATGGAGATTTGTTCAAAATTAAAGTGAATTATGAACGCATACAATTAACTTTTGATGCACCCCAAGGAAAAGTAGAATATGATTCTGAACAGTCTTCAAATAACAGTTCTCTGGCTGCTATTAATGATTTAATTGGAAAACCTTTTTATGTTTTAATGAACACAAAGGGAAAGATATCTAAAATTGAGGGCTTTAATGAACTAACCAAGAATTTAAATCTTACTGATCCAATAAAACAATTTTTAACAGATTCTGCCTTGATTCAATCTTTAACTATGGATATCTATTCGGATCAATCCGTTGAAATGGGTGACAGTTGGAATAAATCAAAAACAATCAATTTAGCAAATCTTAAATTACAAAGTAACCTTACTTATACTTTAGAAGGCACTAGTGAAGATTTAGCTTGGTTAAATGTTACCGGTGATATTTCAGCAATAAATAATGATCCTAATTTTGAAATGGAAATTACTGCCACCCAAAATGGAACTATCGAAACGGATATAAACAGTGGCATGATTTCTTCCGGAAATATTAAAATAGAAATGGACGCTACGCTTAAGTCGCAAGGTTTTGATATTCCAATGAAGATAATTTCGGAAATTAAAACTGAGGGGCGCAAGCTTTAATTCAAAACATCCCTGCTTTTAAAAAGATACTAAAGAAAAAACATTTGGGCTAAATTGCTCTATTCTTTCTTTGCCTTTTAGAAAATCTAAGGTAATTACAAATGCAAAGCCCGCTATTTCAGCACCCATTTTCTCTACAAGTTTACTTGCAGCGATAACCGTTCCACCTGTTGCCAGTAAATCATCATGTATAAGCAAACGTGCTCCAGGTTTAAATGCATCTTTATGAATTTCAATCGATGCTGAACCATATTCTAAATTATAGCTTTGTTTCAAGGTTTCTGAAGGCAATCTTCCTTCTTTCCGAATTGGAATAAAAGGCAAAGCAAGTCTATTGGCCAATAATAAACCGAACAAAAAACCACGACTTTCTATCCCTACAATACCATCTAATTCCAATCTGCTACACTTTTCTGCAAATGCATCTACAATTTCCGTACATAATTGAGGATCCTGTAAAATTGGAGTGATATCTTTAAATACTACCCCCTGTTTCGGGAAATCAATAACATCTCGAATCGTTTCTGTAAGTTTCTGTTCAATCATCAGTAAAAGCTAAATATGGTGCAATTTTACGTAAAAAATCTTCATTTAAAAGTTCTATCTTTAATAAATCTGATGGTTGTAAATAGTTTCCGTGTTGGTTTCTGAATTGAATAATGACGTTGGCTTGTTTGGGGCTAATGTATGGATGTTTTAAAAGTTCTTGATAATTAATTGTGTTAATATTAATTTTCTTGATCTTGATAGTATCTACATATACATGATCTTGAATCTGACTAAAGCGTTCTTTATCCATTCCATAAACGTTTAACAATTGAGCTTTGTCGTGGAAACCTCCTAACAGGTCTCTAAATCGTACAATCCTTGACGCAAATACAGGTCCTATTCCCTTAAGCTCCTGCAAACCAATAGAATCTATTGTATTAAGCTCAATTGATAATTGCTTGAATAGAGGTTCATCAAAATTTGCTTGCCTGGTAAAGTTTCTGGAGGTTTGCTTTTTGTAATTATCTTTCTTTGAAGATTGATCCGGTATTCTAATATAAGGAGACAATCGTTGATAGTCTTCTGTAGTGATTGAATATATTTTCGCAAAATCTTCCTGTTTATAAAACCTGCCTCCTTTTGAAACAAAATTTTGGATCATTCTGATTTGATAATCGGAAAGTCCTAAACGGTCAGCCTCATCAACAGTTAATCGATTTGGATCAAATGTAAAATATTCCGGCTTTAATTTATCTTTACCGACATTCTGTAATGAAGAGGCAGACTGGTTATCAACTTGAAAATAAGCTTTGTTCTTGGCTAAAAAATCAAGAACTTCTTTTTCTCTTAAAGCAAAGTCAGGATCTTGTTTTAGAGGTTTGAGCCTTCCATAAAGATTAGGCAATATCCAGAGAAGGATTATAAAGATCGTAAAGAATGAAAGGCCTTGCAATTCCTTTCGGTTCATTAAAAAATGTTTATCAAACCATTGTCTCATACTTAAAAATGATTATGTGACTAATATAAGTAAGAAAGACGTAAACAAAAAAAGCCTGCGCAAGCGCAGACTTTCTATTCCCGAATTTAAAGGATGAATTTAAAGAGGGATGTCTTATATATAATTATTAATCGACTTTAGCCCATGAGCCAACAGCAACCCAGTCATTATTTGAAGGAACTGCTCCTTGATAATTAGCTGAAGTAAACCAGTCATCCAGTGTTTTAGGATCAAGAGCATGAGTTGAAGTAGTTCCAACATATTTACCAGAAATAAACGGTGGTTTAGCAGCTGCATCAGCAACGTTATTAGCAACAGAACTGAATAATTTAATTCCAGTAAATGAAGAACCATCGGTATTCTTAAAGCTCCATGATTTTGGTCCGTAAATTGAGGAATTAGCAAAAATTAATGAGCCCGCTTCCATGTTAGCAAGTGTTTCGTCATGTTCAACTTCTACTCCTGAAGAGAAGCCATAAGTTACAAAATTGTATAATTTTCCTTTAGTTCCTTCACGGAGTTTGATAGCCCTTGTTTTTCCCGATTCAGGGTTGCTTTCTAAGTCATCCCCTGTTTTGGCGATTAAAGAACCTACTAAGGTCACGTTTGCCAATGTTGGTTCTGAATAAGGTGTAGAAGCTTTGTTAGATCCATTATTATCTGCCTCGATACCACGATCAGCTAAGATGTCACCTTGAACGGCTACCCAGAATTGTCCTTTGCCTTTCCAACCGTAAGTCCAGTCAAATGAATCATCCTGAGCGCCATAAACTACCGCATATTTTACATTTACTGTGCCACCGAAGAATTCAATACCGTCATCACCACCGTGATAAACAGCAATATGCTCAACAGTTGTTCCTGCACCAACACCTTCAAAGGTAAAACCATTATGTTCTTTCTCTGAAGTAGACACTTTACCAGTATATTCAACACGAACATATTTTAATATACCTGAACTATGGTTTGCATCAGTTCCTCCATAAGAGACATTTTCACCCATTTCAGAAACCGCTGTACCGCCAGCAACATTAATAGGAGCTTTACCAGTTATGATTAAACCTCCCCAGTCTTGCGCCTTAGGACTGGATTTACCAGATGTAAATACGATTGGTGATTCAGCTGTACCAACAGCCTCTATTTTTGAATCCGGTTCAATTAATAAATAAGCTGTAGATCCATCCACGGGATCTGATTTTACGATTACTCCTTCCTGAATGGTTAAAATTGCACCACCCCTAACATGAACACCTCCTTTCAAAAAGTAAGTATTTCCTTTTCCTAATGTAGTATTAACAGTAATATCTCCGGTAATTATGGCTCCGTCTTCCAATATACCTCCTGTGCCCGGATCAGGTATAGAGTTTTCATTTTTAGAACAAGAAGCAAACAATACACAAGCACTGAATGCTATTGCTAATGATTTTGTTAATTTTAAACTTTTCATATTTGTTTTTTTTAATTTTTCATTTTCCTTCAACAAAGGAACAGTTCAACTATTAATTTAATATTAAGAAATCTTAATGCTTTTAATTAGCACGGGATTGATTGTTTAGAAACTATAGCTTAACGAAGCTCCAACCGTTATACCCTTTTTAAACTCAGAGAAATTTAAATTTTGGCTATCAAATTCCTGTTCCATCTTCACACTCGGATTCAATATATTTGAAATGGAAACATCAAAACCGATATGCTTATTGAACATGGTATTGATTTGAGCATCTAACGAATTGAATGGTCTTTCAAAAATATCACCAGCGCCTTGTGAACCGGCCACAAATAACCGTTTTCCGAAAGTATTATAAGCCATTGTGAATACGGTATTAGTTGTTTTGTTCCAATCCGCTTTATATGATAAATCAACGTTTAGCAAATATGGAGAAGCGCCGTATAGTGGACGTTTGGTATTTGTAGGAGATACTGGTTTACCTTGTTCACTTAATTCAGAAATCCTATCTGCTTTAAACTCAATCTCATTATACATATAAGACCCATTGAAACCAATAGAAGCATTATTTAGCGCTTTTGACTCTGATAGGAATAGACTTCCCAAATTTCGATTAAATTCCAGTTCTATACCTACAATGACAGCTTGATTTGAATTTACAAATGAAAAAACTGCTTCAGACGATGCCAATTGCATCATTTCAATTGGATCCTGGATGTACTTACCAAATAGGGAAACCGCCATCAACTCTCCACGAGAAGGATAGATTTCATATTTAAAATCTAAATTGTAATTCGAGCTATTTTTCAAGAAAGGATTGCCTTCCTGCTCGGCTGTAGCTGCGGCATTATTTAAACGAAAAGGGGCAACTTCCACAAATAAAGGTCGGGACATCGTGCGGCTGGCTGCAAGCAGGAAGTTCGACTTTTCATTTAACAGATATTTCAATGTAGCACCTGGCAATAAATCTACCTGAGAGATGGTGTTATTTCTAAATGGCGCATCCTCAGGATCTCTTCCTGTCTTATAATTAAGCGATTGATTAGAAATTTCTGCACGAATGCCGGCAACCAAATTCCATTTATCATTCCAATTGAAATTAAAGTTCAAATAAGGGGCGGCAATTCCTAAATTGGCTTTATATTTATTTGCACCATAATAGGTTTCTGTGTATTCCCAATCCCCGGTTGATAAATTATTTTCACTTAATTTCTCATCAACATGATCTAAATCAACAAGTCCTCCATTATTAATTCTTGCATCTATTTGCCGAGCTTTAAAATCGCGGAATTTATATTTTGCATTAATCCCAATCTGATAGCTTTTTAACGAAGAGCTCCGGTTTTCAGATTGAATATCCATTTCAACCCTGCCTGAAATTTCATTATCATCCAGTTCAGAAAAAAAACGATGATTGTCCGCACTATTACGTCTTGAGAAAATATAACCATTTGGACCATCTTCAAAAGTATTTTGCACACGATCTGGAATTGAACCAATAGTTTTTGTATAACCTGCTGCCCAAGTTAACTTTCTATTTTGTGTGAAATCAAAATTGCTGTTTACTTGAACGGCATATAGACTATTTTGAATCAACGTATTTCGCCTTCCCAAAATATCGTTATCTTCTATATCGGCATGCATACCTTCATTTTCGAATACATTATCGTTTGATTGGTTAACCGCTAGCCCTGTAAAAGTGTAATTTGAACGGCTGTTTGGGCCATAAGTAACCGACATCAGTGCCGTTGAATTGGTTTTATAACCATAATTTTGTGTGTCATAACGATAGCGTGGAGAGGCCTGAGCATTATATAGAGCGGTAGTGCCATCTTCATAAGAGTAACCTGCCTTATGGCTTAAATTTAACAAAAAGCCAATTCGCTTATCATCTTTCAAGAAGAAACGATTACCTGCGGAAATTGACATCCCCCGATTTAAAGGTGCGGTAGTAGAATAGGGAGTCCAATTGGTTTCAAAGCCAGGTATTACTATCCCAGCACTTGTTGAAGAATTAAAGCTATTGGTTTGAGCTACGATGTTTGGCATCTCCCTCCTACCTTTGTCAAAACCAAAGAAACCACGTGTGGATTTAGGCGACATTAAAAAGTTTTCTTTTCCTGTTACAATTGAATTATAGCCCGATGATAAAGAAAATTTGAAATACGGTTTTGAAGGATAACCTCTAGTTACAATATCTACCGTACCCCCTGAAAAGTCGCCATAAAAAGGTGCAGTATATGATTTAACCACAGCAATATTCTCTACTATTGATGTAGGAAATATATCCAATGGTATTAACTTCATATCAGGATTTGTGGAAGGTATAGGCAAACCGTTTAGCGTTGCATTATTATAACGATCGCCTAATCCGCGAACAAACAAGGCTTTATTGCTTCCCATAGAAACACCTGACACCTGAGCCAAACCTTCGCCTACATCACTTAAACCCTTTCTATCCATTTCTTGGGCGCCTATCTTTTGCACTACAATGGTAGCTTCTTTTCTATCTGCCATTAGAGCAATTGCATTTTGCATATTAGCACGGGCTGTAACGGTAACACTTTGCATTTGCGTTATTTCCGATTTTAACTCTGCAGTAATGTTTGTTTCTTTTCCGTTGCTTATAACGATAGCGATTGTTTGAGGTTGATATCCTACATACGTAATGATTAAATTACAAGATCCTACCTTTATACCTGAAAGAGAGAATTTACCTTCAATGTCTGTAACTGCCCGTTGAAGGGTTCCTTCCAAACTAACATTTCCACCAATAATAGTTTCTTTGGTTGAGGCATCGGTTACTATTCCCTTCACCGATCCATTCTGCGCATAAACACTATGAGTTGCGAGAATAAAAATTGCAAGGGCTGCAATTCTTTTTAAAATTTTTACTTTCATCCTTTGTTTAAATTCTGCCACAAAGAACGCCTTGTACTATGAAGTAAACGTTAGCAAAGAATGAAGTTATGCTTATTTTTATGTTAAGAGAATGTAAAGGATCAACTAAGAAACCGGAAGAAATTAAAACTTTCTTCTTTAAATCCATTATTCAACTATATTTCGCAAAGGTTTGATATAATATTGTAAAATAACATAAAGCATCTTTTATTACTTAGATTTTTTGTAAATTCGCAACAATTTCGGTGATTTACTGCCTTAAAAGTAGATTAAAGTCTTCAATCACCGAAAATATACATTTAAAAAAACAATAAAACATGGCATTTGATATCGAAATGATAAAAAGTGTTTATCAACGATTTGAAGGTCGCATTGACGCAGCTCGAAAATCAGTTGGAAAACCACTTACACTCACTGAAAAAATTCTTTACGCACATCTTTGGAATGGTGAAACAACAACCGCTTACGAAAGAGGTACAGACTATGTAGATTTTGCACCTGATCGCGTGGCGATGCAAGATGCAACCGCTCAAATGGCTTTATTGCAATTTATGCAAGCGGGCCGTCCTCAAGTAGCAGTTCCTTCAACGGTTCATTGTGATCACTTAATACAAGCGAAAATTGGTGCAGATGCCGATTTAGAGATAGCCAATGAACAAAATCGTGAAGTTTATGATTTTTTAGCATCCGTTTCAAATAAATATGGTATTGGTTTCTGGAAACCGGGAGCTGGAATTATTCACCAAGTAGTTTTAGAAAACTATGCATTCCCAGGCGGAATGATGATTGGAACTGACTCTCATACGCCAAATGCTGGTGGACTGGGAATGGTTGCTATTGGTGTTGGTGGTGCGGATGCCTGTGACGTTATGGCTGGTTTACCCTGGGAATTAAAATTTCCAAAATTAATTGGTGTAAAACTTACTGGAAAGCTTTCTGGATGGACATCAGCAAAAGACGTTATTCTTAAAGTTGCTGGTATTTTAACTGTAAAAGGTGGAACCGGTGCTATCGTAGAATACTTTGGTGAAGGTGCACGTACGCTTTCTGCAACCGGAAAAGGTACCATCTGTAATATGGGTGCGGAAATTGGCGCTACTACTTCTATTTTTGGTTATGATGAAAAATCAGAAGCCTATTTACGAGGTACAGAACGTGCAGACGTAGCAGATTTAGCTAATCAGATAAAACAACATTTAACAGGTGATGAGGAAGTATATCAAAATCCTGAACTTTATTTTGATCAAGTAATTGAGATTAACCTTTCTGAATTAGAACCACATGTTAATGGTCCTTTTACTCCAGATTTGGCTTGGCCCATTTCTCAATTCGCAGCTGCAGTTAAAGAGAACAATTGGCCTGAAAAACTGGAAGTAGGTTTAATTGGTTCATGTACAAACTCTTCTTATGAAGATATAAGCCGTGCTGCTTCATTGGCGCAACAAGCAATTGATAAAAATTTAGTAGTTCAATCTGAATATACAGTTACTCCGGGATCTGAACTTGTACGCTATACTATTGAACGCGATGGCTTCTTAAATACATTTGAAAAAATTGGCGGTTCAGTACTTGCTAATGCATGCGGACCTTGTATTGGTCAATGGGCACGCCATGGCGCTGATAAAAAAGAAAGAAACTCAATTGTTACTTCCTTTAATAGAAACTTTGCAAAACGGAATGACGGAAATCCGAATACACATGCCTTTGTAGCATCTCCTGAAATTACAACTGCATTAGCAATTGCTGGAAAATTATCTTTCAACCCTTTAACAGATTTCTTAACAAATTCAAAAGGTGAACAAGTAAAACTGGATGAGCCTTCTGGTTTAGAAATGCCAACAAAAGGTTTTGCAGTTGAAGATGCTGGATACCAGGCACCGGCTGAAAATGGAGAAGGAGTACAAGTAGTTGTTAATCCCGATTCAGATCGTTTACAACTTTTAGATCCTTTCAAACCATGGAATGGGCAAGATTTAATCGGCTTGAATTTATTAATTAAAGCGAAAGGTAAATGTACCACCGACCATATTTCAATGGCCGGACCTTGGTTAAAATACCGTGGTCACTTAGATAACATCTCTAATAACATGCTTATTGGTGCTATCAACTTTGCGAATGATAAATCGGATAGCGTTAAAAATCAATTAACGGGTGAATACGGCCCTGTTCCTGCAACTCAACGTGCTTACAAAGCCGCTGGTATTGATACCATTGTTGTAGGTGATGAAAATTATGGCGAAGGTTCATCTCGTGAACACGCAGCCATGGAACCGCGTCATTTAGGTGTTCGTGTGATTTTAGTAAAATCATTTGCTCGTATTCATGAAACAAATCTTAAGAAACAGGGTATGCTTGGAATCACTTTCGAAAATCCGAATGATTATGATTTAATTCAAGAAGATGATCGCATTGATATCATTGGTTTAACTGAATTTGCTGTTGGCAAACCATTAACCGTGGTTCTTCACCATTCTGATGGCACAATGGATTCATTTCAGGTAAACCATACATATAATGAACCTCAAATCGAATGGTTTAAAGCAGGTGGTGCATTAAATATCATCCGCATGAATCAATTAAACTAATAAAATACCTGTCTATAATTAAGCGGGGCTGTTTCAATGTGAAACAGCCCCGCTTTTATTGTAAATACGAAATGAAAGTTTTTCATTTAGCATCCATTTTTAACCTTCCTCTTCAGAATCACTTTCTTTCTTAGCTTCTTCTTCTAAATTTTTCAAGTTAGAGTCAATTGGATTTTCTTTTAAAAGTTTTGCAAAAAAGGTCAAATTGGCAACCATATACCTAAGTGTGTAGTTTGTATAAAGATGCTTCTCCCCTCCTGCTTCTACATAATCTTTACTTCCGCCTGCAGGACCTACCCAATATGAATTCACATTCGGTGGGATCGTAAATCCGAGCTCCTGCATTGCCCAGAGTACCTGTGCAGCGCATGAATGAGCACCATCTTCATTACCAGTAATTAAGCACCCTGCTACTTTATTATATGTAAAATATTGGCCGGTCTTTTCATCTGCGAACTCTTCTTCATGAAAAATAGCGTCCAATCGCTCAATCATCTTTTGCGCTGTTGAAGCTAAATGCCCCATCCAAACTGGCGTCCCAATAATAAAAATATCACAGCCTTTAATCTTATCTAAGATAATTGGCCATTGATCCCCATCACCTAGATTGGATGAATTACCTGTTTTAATCTCATAATCAACTAAACGAATTATTTCTGTGGTAACACCATTGCTTTTCAAGAGCAATTCGGCCTTTCTTATCAATGCATCTGTATTGGAAAAATTTGGTGATGGTTTCAATGTACAGTTTATCAGGAGCGCTTTCATTTGACTTTATTTAAATTGGAATAAGCTTACCAAGAATTAACAAAAAGAAAACGATTTTGTTGATGCAAAAATATCTTGCTTTTATAGCCATCAAAAAAGGAAAGCAGTCAATAATAATAATAAAATACAAATAGATATATTCCAAACGACTACCTTTGTGCTTTGTCCTTTTATACATAGGCATATGGAGAAAGGAACAAAAAATCATAATTAATTCCTTCCAATTGGACAAAACACAGAGTTCTACAGGCAAGTTCAGTTCTCGCCTATCGGATGATCAAATTTCAGGACATCACGGATCATTTAGGATAGATGAATCCTTTTTTAAACAGGTAATGGATAGTATTGAGGGTTATGCTGTCTTTACTATGGATATTCAAGGGAATATAAGTAGCTGGAATCATGGCGCAGAAAGGTTGCTTGGATACAGCGAACAGCAAATTATCGGTAAAAATTTTGACATCCTATTTATAAAAGAAGATTATGAAAAAGGAATTCCACAAAAACAATTAAAAGATGCGCAAAAAAAGGGCAAGTCAACAGCTGATTGTTATTATTTAATGAAAGATGGTTCAAAATTCTGGGCAAGCGGACTGGTTTTCCCTCTATTTGATGAACAAAAAAATGTCAGAGGCTTTAGCAAAGTGTTGCGCGATCTTACCGCGCAAAAGAAAGCTCAGGATCTCTTAATACAAGTTAAAGAATATACTCAAAGCATTGTTGATACTGTTAGAGAGCCTGTATTGATTTTAAATAAAGACTTTACCATCATTAGTGCCAACCGGTCTTTTTATAAAAATTTCAAAGTTAAAAAGCGGGAGACAGCAGATGTTTTGTTATATGAACTGGGCAATGGCCAATGGAATATACCTGTGCTGAAATCTTTACTTGAAGACATACTTCCTAATAATGGCACTTGTGATAATTTCGAAGTAGAGCATGTATTTCCGAGCTTAGGCAAACGGATTATGCTGTTAAATGCGCGAAAGCTTTATCGTGCAGGTAATCATACAGAAATGATTCTTTTGGCAATTGAAGATATTACGGAACGCAGGGCATTGGAACAACAAAAAGATGATTTTATTAGTATTGCAAGTCATGAACTTAAAACTCCAGTAACCAGTATTAAAGCACTGGCACAACTACTCTCACGTCAAAGCAATAAATTCAACGACTCGCATTTGCTTAAATCCTTAGAAAGAATTGACTTCCAATCCAATAAACTGGTAAAATTAATAGGTTACCTCCTTGATGTTTCCAAAATCCAGGCTGGAAAGTTAGCATTAGAAATGGAAAAATTTGGATTACAGGAACTGATAACTGAAATTATTGAGGAGGTTCAATTAACAGCTTATAATCATACCATCAAATTAGAATGCAATGAAAATACTACAGTCTATGCGGATCGCTACCGTGTTGGACAGGTAATCTCCAATCTTTTAACCAATGCGGTTAAATATTCACCTAATGCCAATTTAATTCTGGTCCACATCAAACAAGACAAGCAAAAAACTCAAGTACAAATCGAGGTTCAGGATTACGGTATTGGTATCCCTAAGGATGAGCAGGTAAAGATATTTAAACGCTTTTCAAGAACTTCCAATGTAAAGGAACATAAAATTGAAGGTGTTGGCTTAGGTTTACATATCTCTCAAGAGATCATAAATAAACATAAGGGTAAAATTGGCTTTACCTCCATAAAAGAAAAAGGTTCTGTTTTTTATTTTACGCTTCCGCTTATTACAGCAAACGATAAACTATACACTTAACTAACTAAAACACTTTCTTATAAATTCACTTTTGCTGCTTCCCAGCCAATAATTGCTGTTTTTCTGGTGCTTCCCCACATATAACTTCCAAATGTTCCTGTTGATTGAATAACCCGATGGCATGGAATTAAAAATGCCACAGGATTGCTTCCGATAGCGGTACCTACTGCTCTTGAAGCCTTTGGTTTTTCTATTTTACGGGCAATGTTTCCATAAGTAGAAAGTTGACCCATCGGAATTTTTAAAAGTGATTCCCAAACCTTCAGCTGAAAATCTGTCCCTTTTAAATGCAATTTCACTTGGTTGAGTTTAGCCCAATCATGGGTAAAAATGTAAAGCGCATTTTGCTGTATTAAATCAACCATTTGCTTAAAACCAGCATTTGGAAAATGACTTTGCATAACTGCAAATGCTGTATCTTCGTCATTGGCAAATGCCATATAGCAAATCCCTTTTGATGTAGAAGCCACAATGATATTGCCAAATGGACTTTTGGCAAAGCTGTAATTGATGAAAAGGTTTTTGCCACCATTTTTGTATTCGGCAGGTGTCATTCCCTCAATATTGATAAACAAATCGTGCAATCTGCTAGTGCCGGAAAGCCCCGTTTCATAGGCAGTTTCAAATAAAGTCGCCTGTTTTTCTTTTAGCAGCTGCTTAGCGTATTGAATGCTAATGTATTGCAAAAATTTCTTCGGACTTGTACCTGCCCATTCACTGAAAAGTCGTTGGAAATGAAACGGACTTAAATGTATTTTTTCAGCAACCTCATTTAAAGTAGGTTGTTCCTTAAAATTTTGTTTAATATAATCTATTGCTTCTGCAATCCGATTATAATTAACATGTTCTTGAGCATTCATTTTATTAATTTTACGATACAAATATCGACAGTATTTTACAGTCATTAAATCCGAAACTTGCTAAACGTAAAATTTTCATTCTGCTAACCTTTCCAACCTAATTTCTTGAGATACCTTAAGAAATTAATTAAATATAGTCAATTCAGCCTTTATTTTAAAAAGTGCATAATTTCACAAAAGCTTAATACGTAGTTTATATTGATATGATAACTTTGATACCAATAAATAAATGAACTATGAGCACTTTAAATTTAGAGATTTCAGAAAAAGAATATGTTATTAAGCTGGATCGGGGTACTTACAGCCTATCAACGATACAAAGACTAATAAAACGTATTCAAAATGACTATAATGCTCCCTTTTTTAAAGAAGAAGTGTCTTATAAAGACGTTCGGAGTCATATAAACGACTATTTCAATGAACCCTATGATCATCTGTCTGACAAATAAACTGTTAAAAGAGTAATCTTACTGTTCTTTTCATGAATTCTTCGCTTTTTATTGTGGAATTATTTGCATATTTTAGAATTAATGATTTATATTTATGCCAAAATAAAACTTAACAAATAATTTTGAAATGGGAGATTTTGACAAGAGAGATCGTGAAGAGGTTTTTTCAAAAAAAGTAAGAGCAGGTAAACGCACCTATTTTTTTGATGTAAAAGCGACTCGTGCTAATGATTATTATTTAACGATCACTGAAAGTAAGAAAAGATTAGAAGACGGTGTGTTTATCAAACATAAAATCTTTTTATATAAAGAAGATTTTGAAAAGTTTGTTGAAGGATTAAATGAAACAGTAGAATATATTAAAGATAATCAAGAAGTTGTAGAAAAACGCTATGAATTTTCAGAAAATGGATTTTCAAACGCTGAACCTAAAACTGATGACTTTTCTTTTTAAGATTTGCTAATAAAAACCTGATAGGTCTCATAGGCTTATCAGGTTTTTTTATGCGACTTATTCTTGCCTTTGATTAATTCGTTTAGTTTTCCCTCTAATTAAGCTAACTACAATCAAAAATAGACCCACTATTAATAGTGCATGAATAGCTACTCCTACTACTTTAAAAATTAATCCGGCTACCCAGAAAATCAATAAAATTATTCCAATTAGTATTAAAATATTTCTCATACTCTCTTTTTTTATTGTTTTAATGATTTATAGCAAATAGAATTCCAAACATTCCTAATTCTATGATGGTTATAAAAAAAATTGCTATTTTTGACCAAATATCACCTCTGATGCAAAATTCAATTCTGTTAAGCGGATCTAAATTTCAAATCACCATTCAGCGTCTTTGTCACCAGTTGATTGAAAATCATCAAGATTTTTCAAATTCTGTGATTATAGGTATACAACCCCGCGGGGGTTATTTAGCCAATCGGATTATTCAAGAACTTAAAAAAACTCTTTTAGTTGATGATATTCCTTCAGGCGATTTGGATATTACCTTTTTTCGTGACGACTTTCGGACGAAAGGAAGTTTACCTTTATCGCCTAGTAGCACCAATATGAACTTTATAATTGAAAACAAAAAAGTAATTTTGGTGGACGATGTGCTGTGGACAGGCCGAACAATCCGTGCTGCTTTGGATGCCATCCAGGCTTTTGGAAGGCCGCAAAAGGTAGAATTGTTAGTTCTTGTAGATCGCCGTTTTGCAAGACATTTACCCATTGAGCCCGATTATGTAGGTTTACCTGTAGATTCTATTAATTCTCAAAAAGTTATTGTTAGCTGGAAGGAAACGGATAAAATGGATCAGGTTTTATTATTGAATGAAGAAAATAATTAATTGCTTAAAATTATCTTAATTCGAAGAACAAAAGCATGAAAGAAGCAGTAGAGCAACTTAGCACCCGCCACATATTGGGAATTAAAGATCTGAATGCAAACGACATCCAACTTATATTTGAAACTGCCCAAACATTTAAAGACGTTTTAAATAGACCGATTAAGAAAGTTCCTTCGTTGCGTGACATAACGATTGCTAATATCTTCTTCGAAAATTCGACACGTACCAGACTCTCTTTTGAACTTGCAGAGAAAAGACTTTCTGCTGATATCGTTAATTTCTCCGCTTCTTCTTCTTCAGTAAGTAAGGGAGAAACGCTTATTGATACGGTAAACAATATATTAGCCATGAAAGTAGATATGGTTGTGCTTCGCCACCCTTATCCAGGAGCGGGCGTGTTTTTAAAAAATCATATTGGGGCACAAATTATTAATGCGGGTGATGGCGCTCATGAACATCCAACTCAAGCATTATTAGATTCATTTTCAATTCGTGAACGTTTAGGTGAAGTTCGAGGAAAAAAAATTGCTATCATTGGCGATATCTTGCACTCTCGCGTAGCGTTATCAAATATTTTGTGCTTAAAAAAACTGGGTGCGGAGGTTATGGTTTGCGGCCCTACTACGCTTATTCCTAAATATATTCAATCTTTAGGCGTAAAAGTAGAGCATAATCTAATAAAAGCTTTAAATTGGTGCGATGTGGCAAATATGCTGCGAATACAATTGGAAAGACAAGAAATTGCTTACTTTCCTTCACTTAGAGAATATTCCATGTTATATGGTTTAAACAAACAAATTCTTGATACTTTAAATAAGGAAATTATCATCATGCATCCAGGACCCATCAATAGAGGAGTTGAAATCACTAGTGATGTAGCGGATAGCCACCATTCCATTATTCTGGACCAAGTGGAAAATGGTGTGGCTGTAAGAATGGCGGTATTATATTTGCTCGCAGCGCAGCGCGGATAAGTCAGCATAATCAAATAACAGGTTTCAATTATATTTTTTAACAATTATTATCGTTAAGTTAATTGTTAAACATTTTAAATATTAATATATAAAGAGTAATAATCATCATATCTTAGCACAAAAAGAATATTGGACAATATGTTTAAAAAGTTCACTCAAATTAGTCTAGCACTAAGCTTGGTTGCCGGAGGAGCATATGCTCAACAAAGTGCATGGCAAGAAATAGACAATGCATACAAAAGCGGAATGGAGCTCTATGAAAAGGGCAAGTACGTTGCTGCATCAAAACAATTCGATAAAGTAGAAACTTCCAGAACCAAATCAGTAATTCAAGAAGATGAACAGGCTGAAGTTAGTTTATTGAAGGAAAAAGCCCGTTTTTATCAGGCTGTTTGTGCGCTTGAAATAGGAAACCGAGATGCAGAAGATCTGTTTATGAAGTTCATAAGAGATTATCCAACAAGTTCAAATACAAAAGCTGCCTACTATCAGGTTGGTCGCTCTTATTTTGCACAGAAAAATTATGATAAAGCTATAGAATGGTTTGAAAAATTAGATGGAGGCGCATTAAGCGGACTTGAAAGTTCAGAGTATCGATTTAAGTTAGCTTACTCTTATTTTAAAAAGGACAGAAATAATGAAGCCAAACCAATGTTTGAACGTTTGAAAAATGAGCGTTCACCGTTTAATGAGTCGGCTATTTATTATTATGCATACCTGGCTTATTTAGATGGTGAATATAAAACTGCTCTTAGTGAATTTGAACGATTGAAAGGTTCCAAAGAATATGAAAACAGCTATCCTTATTATATAGCATCTCTATATTATTTGGATAAACGCTATGATGATGTTTTGGCTTACGCTATTCCTATCTTAGAAACAACAAAACAGGAAAGTGAAACTGATCTGTTTCGTATTGTAGGTGCAACTTATTTCTCAAAAGGCGATTTAAAAAATTCAAAAATCTATTACGATAAATACCAAGCAGTCGATAAAGGAAAAACACAAAGTAATCAAGACACCTATAACATTGGGTATATCGCTTTCAAAGAAGGAAATAATGAGAAAGCTATTTCTGAACTAGAAAAATTAGATAAGCCTGAAGCATATTACCAGGCAGGTATGATTACTTTAGGAGATGCTTTTATTAAGGCAGGAAATAAAGAAAGTGCAAGAAATGCATTTTTCAAAGCTTCTAAGCTTGATTTCGATGCACAATTAAAGGAAGAAGGCGCGCTAAACTATGCTAAATTATCTTATGAACTTGAATTTCATCAAGTTGCCTTGGAAGCAACGCAGGAATTCTTAAAAACATACCCAAGATCTACGAAAGTGGACGAGGCTAAAACACTTTTGGCTGAGATTTTATTAAGCACTAAGAATTATAATGAAGCAGTTAATATTTTAGAGACCATCGACAAAAGAGGTCCTGAGGCCAATGCTGCATATCAAAAAGTAACGTATTTCCGTGGATTAGAACATTATAATGAGCGTGCGTTTGAAAACTCAATTTCTTTGTTTATGCGTTCAGAAAGCTATCCGATTGACCCGGAATTACAAGCTTTAGCTACATATTGGAAAGCAGAGGCCATGTATGAAGTGCGTAAATATGGAGAAGCGGTGGTAAATTTTGATCGCTTTCTAAGATACCCGGCAGCTAAAAAAACTTCAGTTTACAATTATGCAAATTATGCTCTTGCCTATGCTGCTTACAGAAATTCATCGTTTAGCACATCAGCAAATTATTTCGAACGCTTTTTAGCAACGGGAGATGTTGATCCCAACACCAGAAATGATGCTATTGCACGTTTAGGCGACTCCTACTTTTCATTAAGAAGTTATGATCGTGCGTTAACACAATACAATAAATTGATAAGTAGCAAAGCAAAAGGAGAAGATTATGCGCTTTATCAAAGAGGTATCATTCAAGGTTTACAAGGACAAGTAGATACGAAGATTGCAACGTTAGTTGAATTACAGCAACAATTCCCAAATTCAAATTACTCAGATGATGCGGCATTTGAAATCCCTTATTCGCATTTTTTAAGAGGCGATTACGACATAGCAATTACTGGCTTGCAAGCTATGGTTGAAAAATATCCTCGTAGCAGCTATGTGCCTCGTGCTTTGGTTACTATCGGTTTGGTTTATTACAACGAAAAACAAAACGATGAAGCAATCAAAACGTTTCAACGTGTAGTTGAAAACTATTCAACTACGGATGAAGCTAAACTAGCTCTAAAGTCAATTCAAAATATTTATATCGATAACGGAGATGCGCAAGGCTATTTAAGCTATGCACAAACCACTAATATTGGTAATCTTAGCACAGCAGAGCAAGACAATATTACGTTTCAAGCGGCTAATGGCTTATTTGCTCGTGGTGAATTTACAGCAGCCGTAGAAGCCATAAATGCTTACTTTGATAAATTTCCGAAACCGATTCAGGAAAAATATGCCCGCTTTATTCGTGCAGAAAGCCTTTGGAGAACAGGGAAACCAAAAGAAGCACTTCATGATTATAATATCATTTTGAATGATTGGACCAGCCCATATACCGAACGTACCTTAATCAGTGTGTCTCAGTTACACTTACAACTTAAGCAATACAATGAAGCCATCGCCACTCTTAAAAAACTTGAATTGACAGCAGAATACAAAGCTAATTATGGTTTTGCCGTAAATAACTTAATGTTAAGTTATTTTATGATGGGAGACATGGATGAAACCTTAAAGTATGCAGATTTCGTAAAAGGCTATGAAAAATCATCTCAAGAAGAAGTTGCTAAAGCTCATTTGTTTTCTGGAAAAGCCTATTTGGCCAAAAACAATAAAGCTGCAGCCAAAAAAGAATTTAAATCAGCTGCAGATGCCAGTCAAACTGTTGTTGGAGCAGAAGCTAAATATAATTATGGCCAGCTTCAGTTTGATGAGAAAGGCATTAAAGCAGCACAAGCGACTGCTTTTGATTTAATTAAAAATATGCCATCGTATGATTATTGGGTAGCAAAAAGTTTTATTCTGCTAGCAGATACTTATATCGTGTTAAAAGACGAGTTTCAGGCAAAAAGCACACTGGAAAGTGTCATTGAAAATTATGACAATAAAAATGATGATATCATTCCAGAAGCTACGAAACGTTTAGATAAAATTAATAATAAGAAATAAGCCATGATATTGAAGAGTTCAATGCTTAAATATACATTCATAATAGGTTTTAGTGCTTTTTCGTTCAATGCGTATTCGCAGGTGGATACAACAAAAACACAGCAAACAACAATTGAGGAAGTTGAAGTAATTCGGGATTATCGTCCGGTTTTAGCAGATGCAGTAAAAATAAGACGTAGTCCAAGTTTAAGTGATACCCGAAATTTCCAACCTAAACTTCGCTATAATGTATTAGACAAAAGATTAAACCTTCCTTCAGGGATGGGCCAATTAACGATCCAAGAGATGCGCTCTTCGCGCTCTGAGTTCATGACAAATAATTATGCAAAGCTGGGGATTGGTAATTTCAATTCGATTTTAGGAGAACTTTATTTAAATACCGGAACCGATGAAAATTACCAAGCTGGCTTTTATGCGAAACATTTAAATCAGAAAGGTGATATAGAAGACCAAAAGTTTTCTGAACAGAATTTAGGAATTTTTGGGCGCAGTATCTTAGACCGCTTCACGCTAACAGGAGAATTAGGGTTCAATCGTTATGGAACTGCTTTTTATGGCGTTGCGCCAGGTGCAGACCAATTCAATTATGATCCGCAAAACCAGCATTTCAATGACATTTTCTTTTCTGGCGAGTTATTGAAAAACTATGACCCTCAAGATACCGATGTAAGCTATTCCTTAAAGGCAGACGCCTATCTTTTTGGAGATGCTTTTAATGCGAATGAGAATTCCTTTGCAATTAGTGGATATATTAATAAAGCTATTCAAGCATTTAATGTGGGAGCAAATGTTTCTGCCGATTTAACCAGCGTTAAAGCAACAGATTATGATCGTTCTAATAACCTTATTCGTTTAAACCCTTATATTCGTTTTCAAGGAAATAACTACAAAGTTACTTTAGGAGCTAATTTTATAGCAGAAACAGGCGATTCAAGTCGCACTAATCTTTTTCCTTCTGCAGATATTGAATTAGACATTGTTCCCGAATTTGCAAGTATTTTTGGAGGTGTTAAAGGAGATGTAACGAAAACTTCATTGCGGTCTTTGGCACAAGAAAACCCGTATTTAAATGAGAATATCGCAATCAATAATATGGTAGACCGTTTAAATATTTATGGAGGTGTAAAAGGAAATATCGGTGCTACTTTTGGCTATAAAGCAAAGGTATTTTACCGGAAGGTTGAAGATCTACCCTTATTTGTAAATACCCCAAATCAACCTGCAAAGTTTGATTTAATCTACGATTCAGGTATAGATGAAACAACCAGTATCTCAGGACTTGAAGGAGAAATCAGTGTTAGAGTATCTGAAACAGTAAGTATTGGCGGAAAATTAAATTTAAGTGATTATAAATTATCAACTGAAAAAGAAGCATGGTTTATGCCAAAGGTTCGAATTGCTTCAAATGCACGAATCAATATCAGTGAAAAAGTATTTTTAAACGCAGAAGTTTTATTTAATGGAGAAACTTCTGCGAAGACCTATAATTATCTTACTTCGGTTCCGCAAAAGGACTATAGTTTAGAAGAGCCGATTATACAGAAAGTTTCAGCCTTTGCGGATTTTAGCGCTGGAGCAGAATATAGAGTCAATAATCAATTCGGAATATTTATTCAGGCCAACAACCTACTAAATACTAACTATGAAAAATACTTGAACTACCAACGCTTAGGATTCAATATTTTTGGAGGTCTGAATTATTCATTTTAAATAAATAACTTTGCCCACGGCAAGCTATGAGCAATTTAGGTCTATATATAAAAGAAGCGCTGAAGGATAAAAATGAAATTTATCTGCCAGAAATTGGAACGTTTAAAAAGGAACGTATGCCTGCTTTTTTTGATGATCTTAAAAATTGCTTTATGCCACCGGTACAAAGTTTTATCCTTACAGAAGAACAGGTAGCTGATCAATTTCTCATCGAATTTATTGCTAAGCAAGACAAGATCAGTCTGGAAGAAAGTCGGATAAAGGCAGGAAAGCTTATAAAAGCTCTTAAAAATCACGTGGAAGTGAATGAAGAAGCAATTTTAGAAGGTCTGGGGAAATTGAAGAAGGAAAACAATGGCTATACGTTCTATTCTACGCTACCATCTACATTAGAAGCAGAATTTAGAGAATATGAGCCCATTGCTGAGACCGATATCCTAGAACCAATTTCCATTGAAGACTTTGAAGAAGAAGTAGAAGTAGAAGTGGAAAAAACTCCATCCGCGCCAATAGTAAACAACAACAGCTTAGAAGATATTGAGCAGGAGACAAGCTCGAAACGTTGGCTTTGGCCTGTTTTTGGTATTGCTATATGTGTACTTATTGCAGGAATATGGTTCTTAAACCCGGTTTCCACTAATAGCACATCTAAAGTTGAAGAAGTTTTAACTAAAAATCAACTAGAAAAACAAACCGTAAAAGGTCCGGCACAGGAATCGGATGAGATCAATGCCCAAAACCCTATCCAGGAAATTCAAGAGCCGATAGTCGAAGAACCGACTGAAGGGATTATCCGGGAATCTACGGGTAAATATGAAATTATAATAGCTGCTTTCAATACGATGGAAGAGGCGAAAGATTATGTTGCAAAAACAAATGCGAAAGGTTATAATGTTTATATTTTGAGAAACAATAAACCCAGCAATTTAAATAAAATAAGCTACGCTTCTTTTCAACACGATCAAGAAGCAAATGAAGCCTTAGCTAAGGTAAGAAAAGAACTAACCCCTGATGCTTGGGTGTTCGAGAATAAAAAAACAAAAATCAATAATTAAAATAAAAGAATAATAAAACCTATGCTATTACAAATCGACAGCTCGTTACCGTTAGATACCATGATGACGGCCGCACAACAAACTATTCCGGAAGTTCAAGATTTACGATTTATTGATATCCTTATAAAAGGAGGATGGGTAATGATCCCGTTAGCTTTTCTTCTATTAGCAGGATTGGTAATTTTTATAGAACGATATTTAACCATCTCAAAAGCAAATAAGCACGAAAAGAATCTAACGGCACAAGTTAAACAAAGTATTTTATCAGGTAAACTTGAATCTGCAATTGCCGTTTGCCGGAATAACAACAGTCCTTTAGGCCGCATGTTACAAAAAGGATTATTACGAATTGGCAGACCCATTAAAGAAATTGAAGGTGCAATTGAAAACGTAGGAAAGCTTGAAGTGGCTAAACTTGAAAAAAACATCAATATACTTGGTATTATTGCAGGTATAGCTCCCATGCTTGGTTTCGTAGGAACAATTATTGGTGTAATTGCTATTTTCCATGAAGTTGAATTGGAAGGAGTTATTAACATTGGAACAGTTTCAGGAGGTCTATATGTAAAAATGGTATCTTCAGCAACTGGTTTAATCATCGGTATCATTGCTTATATTGGTTATCATATTTTAAATGAGATGGTAGATCGCATTATCCTACGTATGGAAACAGATGCCATCGAATTTATTGATTTGCTTGAAGAGCCAATCTCTTAATGATTAAAAAAATCGAATTAGAATATTTAACTTTGTATAATAGGTAAATGAACTTAAAAAGAAGGCGTGAACGTCCAAAGGCGGAAGTAAACACGACAGCACTCAATGATATCATGTTTTTCTTGATGCTGTTTTTTCTTCTGGCTTCTGCAGTGGCTAATCCACAGGTAGTTAAATTATTATTGCCTAGATCTAGTTCTGGTGAACAATCTTTAGCAAAAAAGACAATAACAATTTCAATAACCCAGGATTTAGAATATTTTATTGAAAAAGAAAAAGTGCCGGTAGATCAATTATTACCCGCATTGCAAGCTTATCAACAACCAGGGCAAGAAATAACCATTATGCTGTATGTTGACAGAAGCGTTTCTATAAAGGATGTAATTGAAGTAATGGATGTTGCGAATCAATTGCGGTTAAAACTGGTTTTGGCTACAGAGCCTAAGCCATAATAAATATTTTTATGAGTCTTTATCAGCAAGAAGAAAATAATTATCCAAAAGCATTATGGATATCAACAGGAATTATGTTGGTGCTATTTGGAATTAGCTATTTTATAATTCTTGGAAACCCTATGCCTGAATTTGGTACAGGGGGTATTATTGTAAATTATGGAACTTCTCCAGAAGGAATGGGTGAAGACTACATGAGTATTGATGAGCCTTCTATGGATCCAGATGCGAATGCTACAGTACCAGATAAAGTTGTTCCAAACGCAACTCCGGAGCCTGTAGCTTCTCAGCAATCGAGCGAGAAAGCAATCGTCACTCAAGATATGGAAGATGCTCCTGCCGTTGTTACGAAAGCGAATAAACCAAGCACCACTCCTACTGTTACACCAGAGAAAAAAGAAAGCAAACCAACTGTTAATCCGAACGCCTTATATACAGGCAAAAAAAATAATGCCACAGGCACAGGTGATGGAACAGGCACTACCCCAGGTAACCAGGGCTCAAAAGAAGGAGATCCTTTAGCGGCAGATTATGGTGAAGGAGGATCTGGGTTTGGAGATGCTAGTTTAAGCTTAGAAAACAGGCGATTTGTAGTGTCTCCACAAATTGAAGATAATGGTCAGCAATCAGGAAAAATTGCTGTGGAGGTTCGTGTTGATAGAGATGGAAAGATTATTTCTGCTCGTGCAGGAGTTCGCGGAACGACCATTTCAAATAATACCCTTTACGAAAAATGTGAGCGTGCCGCCCTCGGTGCACAATTAAATCGTCTTGAAAAAGCTCCTCCAATCCAAACAGGAATTATCGTCTTTAATTTTAAACTTAAATAGCTTTATTGTAGACAATTATGTCTTATCAAGACACCCTTAATTATCTTTATAGCAGGCTCCCAATGTTTAGTAAAGTAGGAGATTCAGCTATCAAAAAAGATTTAACAAATACATTAAAGCTTTGTGAATCTCTAGGAAACCCACAGAATAATTTCAAATCAATACATATTGCCGGAACCAATGGTAAAGGGTCAACCTCTAATATGCTGTCTGCTATATTACAAAGCTCTGGATATAAAACTGGCCTGTATACTTCTCCTCACCTGCTTGATTTCAGAGAGCGGATCCGAGTAAATGGTGAAATGATTCCACAAGATAAGGTAGTTAAGTTTGTAGATAAGAACAAAGAATTTATTGAGGATATTCAACCGTCATTTTTTGAAGTAACTGTAGCTCTGGCCTTTCAGTACTTTGCTGAAGAAGGGGTAGATATTGCTATTATCGAAACAGGATTAGGAGGCCGTTTAGATTCTACAAACGTTATACATCCTATTTTATCAATCATCACCAACATCAGCTTTGACCACGTTCATATGCTGGGTAATACTTTCGAAGCAATTGCAGCTGAGAAAGCTGGCATAATTAAACAAAACGTACCGGTGATCATCAGTGAAAAATCAGATGCAACAAGTACTGTTTTCATTGAAAAAGCTTCTGCTACACAGAGCAGGATTATCTTTGCGAGCGAAGAATGGGATATCAAGGTCATAAACAAAGACAACGACAATCTATTACTACAAGTAGTTCACAATACACTGTCTGATGATTCATTAGCCGAAAAGCTTATTGAAAATAAACCGCTGCAATTAAAACTCGATTTACCTGGAACTTATCAAATAAAGAATCTGAAAGGGGTTCTTTCTACAGTTGAAGAATTACGCAAACAAAATTATACGATCCTAGAAAATGATCTACTCTACGCCTTAAGTCATGTTAAAGAATTAACAGGACTAAGAGCCAGATGGCAAACTTTAGCTACTAATCCGCTGATTATATGTGATACTGGCCATAATGAAGCTGGATGGAAAGAAGTTTTATTGAATATAAATCACACTTCTTTTAAGAATTTGCATATGGTAATCGGAATTATGCGAGATAAGAACAGTGAAAAATTACTGAATATACTTCCAAGCCAGGCAACTTACTACTATTGCAACGCTGATTTTGAAAGAGCGCTTCCAGGCGAAGAATTAGCAAGCCAAGCTGATACCAAAAATCTTTTGGGAAAAGCATATCCTGATGTAACTTCAGCTGTTAAAGCTGCTATGGCGGCAGCTCAAAAAGAGGATTTAATATTTATTGGGGGTAGTACCTTTATTGTAGCAGAAGCGCTTGAGATTTTTGTGTAAGCTCAAGCAAAAAATCTCACTCTTTTGTAAGCGTTAATTTCTCCTTTTCTTCTGAAGAAAGCTTATTGAATTCCTTAAACGAATCCATTATATATAATCGGATCTGTTCTTCATCTGATTTCATAACAAACTCATAGGAAGGTTTATATTTAACGATAAACAGATCTAAGTCTTTATCAGTTAAGGGTGTAATAGAAGTAATTAATAATGGATTGAACTTTGAAGCAATAGCTCTATTTTCACGTTCAGCAACTAATAAATCATACCTGCTGCGGGCTTCTTTAGCTTGTTTACCAAATAGTCGAGAAGGCGAAATGGCAATTCCACCGTTAAATTCTACCGTTTTTCCCTGTTGTTTGGCTATTTCTATTTGCTGATTAAGTTGGACATCAGATAATTCAGTGATTTCAACATCTTTTAAGATATTGAAGCCTTTTATTGGAGTAAGATAGATCCTTCTGTATTCATAATCTGTCACTACCAAGGTGTCTATACGATAACCCGGATAATGAAAAGAAAGCAATTCATTCAACTTTATATTTATTGAAAATTCTCCGGAGGAATTGGTTTCTACAGCTTGTTTGGTAGATAAATTCTGTATATCAACTTGGGCTATTGGCTTAGATGTGTTTAATTCCATAACCATCCCTTTAAGAGTTTGAGCTTTTAATAAAATAGTGGAACCAAGAAATAAAACGATAAAAAGAAATAGCTGTTTCATATACTTACTTATAACAAATATTGTACCTCAATTCCTTCATATAATAAGAAAGCCAAGATATAACAACTTGGCTTTCTTATCATATATGACTATTTCGTCCAACGATTATTGCTAGGATTATAATCTGGAAACACTTTATCTGGATCAATTTGAACTTTTATCACATCTTCATTACTTACAAATTGGAAACTCCACGTGTTATTACGCTCCCAAATCTCAACTGGAAGCATTACGCGAGAAACCTTACCGCCTTTTGTTGTAATATCTATTACAACAGGCATAGGCATCTGTTCTAGATTATCGATTGTAATAATCGCACCTTCTGAATTCCTGCTGACTTTAGTGATCGCTTGATCAAGACGCCAATTATTCTGGAACCAGCCGCGCCAGAACCAGGCTAAATTTTCACCGGAAACATTTTCTATAGTTCGAAAAAAATCATCTGGTGTTGGGTGTTTATATGCCCAGTCATTGATATAAGTCTTAAGCGCACGGTCAAAACGATCAGGACCTATGATCACATCGCGTAATAGTTTCAAACCATAACTCGGTTTATAATAGGCTAATATTCCAATGTTACGTTCATTCATAGCACTTGGAAATGACATAACCGGCTCAAGTATTGGATTGGTTAAACCGGCCGCCATCTTATTCGCATCCAGTTCGCCCGGGTAATATTCGCCTTTATTAAAATCTTTGGTTGAAATTCCATTAATAAACGTGTTAAAGCCCTCATCCATCCAAGCATGTAAACGCTCGTTACTTCCAACAATCATTGGAAACCAAATATGTCCAAATTCATGATCAGTTACTTCCCATAAATCCTTTCCTCTTGCTTTGGAACTGCAGAAAACAATCGCAGGATATTCCATACCGCCAACATTTGATGCTACGTTAACGGCTATAGGATAAGGGTAATTAAACCATCTTTCTGAATAGTTTTCAATGGATGCTTTTACATATTCAGTTGAGCGTTCCCAAGCATTGTTACCACTACTTTCCTTAGGGTAAGCAGATAGAGCAAAGGCGGTCTTTCCATCCTGTAAATTCATTCTTGCTCCATCAATGATAAAAGCAGAAGAAGATGCCCAAGCAACATCCCTTGTATTTTCAAGGCGGTATTTCCAAGTCAAAGTTTTCTTGTCGTTTGTACGGGAAGTTGCTAAACCTGCTTCTTTTTCTGTTCGTATAACAACCGTTTTATCGCTATTCTTAGCTTCTTCCCAACGTTTCTGTTGCGTAGGCGTCAGTACTTCCTCCGGGTTTAATAACTCACCCCCAAGAACAACGAAATGATTACTTGGCGAAGTGATTTCAACATCGATGTTTCCATATTCTAGATAGAATTCTCCCGGACCAGTATAAGGATAGGTATTCCAACCTAATACATCATCATAAACCGCTACACGAGGATACCATTGAGCGATAGCAAATATCTCACCATTCTTCGTTTCTAAAATACCTGTACGGTCAGACCCATATTTTGGGACTATATAGCTATATTCAATGGTTAATTGAGTTTTTCCACCTTGTGCACTTAGCACTTGAGGTAAATAAACCTGCATGCGCGTATCATTAATAAGATATTTTATATCTTCATTGCCAATTTTAACAGACTTAATTTTATATCCTCCATCAAACTTTTCTCCCTTTGCACCATAACGGCTATTCGTTAACGGGATAATTGAATTACCTATTGACCCTTGCTTAAACATATTTTGATCCAATTGAAGCCATAAGAAATCAAGCTTGTCTGGACTATTATTAGTATAATCCATTTTTACCGTTGCGCTTATTTCTCTTGTTTCATCATTAAGCGTAGCAGCAATATGATAATCTACTTTATTTTGCCAATATTTAGGGCCAGGCTTTCCACTTGCTGAACGATACTCGGTTCCATTCTTTTGATAAAATATAGGATCAAAGGCTTTTACATAATCGTAATTGCTGTTTGTTTGCCCGAAAACGGTTCCTGAAAGACATAATAAAACAATAAAAACATTAGTTAATAGAATATTCAGTATTTTCATTTGTTAGAGTTGAGAAGAATGATTAAACTTTGAGTGTATCATCAGTAATTGATAATAATACGTAAGTGGATATGTTACTTTATAAGAGCTTATCAGCGTATTCTTTTACATCAAAACCAAGTATATAAAGTCCTTTTCCGTCAATTATAGGCCTTTTAATTAGGCTGGTATTCTCTTGCATTAATTTATTGGCATCGTCTTCATTGGTTATAGATAGCTGAAGGCTTTTTTCCAATTTCTTCCAAGTTGTTCCTTTTTTATTAATAAGGGGCTCCCATCCAAAAACTTTCTGCCATTCACTGATCTTTTCGAAAGATATTCCTTCTTTTTTATAATCATGAAATGCGTATTCAATTTTGTTTTCACTGAGCCAATTAAGTGCTTTCTTAACTGTGCTGCAGTTTTTTATACCATATACTTCTATCATTATTAATTTCTTTATTTATTAAACCGCGTCATGGTAAGTTCCACACCAACTGTTATAAAACTTTGAACCATTTCAACCGATTGCTCAATAAGAGTCGGAAGTTCTATTTGTTCATCCTTGTCAAAACCACTAAGTACATAATCAACTTGTCGGCCTTTCGAAAAATTATCATCCACGCCAAAACGTAAACGAGGATAATTCTGTCCTCCACATAAAGTTTCAATGCTCTTTAACCCATTATGCCCTGCACTGCTTCCTTTAGGTTTAAGTCGTAATTTGCCGAAGGGAATAGCAATATCATCTACAATAATCAAAACATTTTCTATTGGAATTTTTAATTCATTCATCCAATAATTCACTGCTTTGCCACTTAAATTCATGTAGGTAGTTGGTTTAATCACATGTACTACCCTACTTTTAAACTTGAATTCGGAATAGTATGCATAGCGCAACGTCGAAAATGACGCATTGGCCTTCTTCACCAATTCATCAGCAACCATAAAGCCTATATTATGACGGGTATCTGCATATTCTAAACCTATATTACCAAGGCCGACAATAAGATATTTCATGAATTAAATTGTTTCTTTTCAAAAATAAGAATTATTAAACAAGCACGAAAGAAAATAGAGGTTACAAAAAAAGCAGCGAGAAATATCGCTGCTTTTTTTGTAAGGAAATGCAATAACTATTTACCAGTTTTTGCTGCTTCTTGTTCTGCTTGACGTAGTGCACGAGACATGATTACTGAAACGATGGTATCATCACCGTTATTCAGAACTTTTGCATTCTCTAATTTAATTTCATCTACACGAACAGATTTACCTACTTCTAAAGCATTCAGACTAACTTCAATTTCTTGAGGAAGATTAGCTGGTAATGCTTTTACACGTAATTTACGGAGTTTTTGGATAAGCTTACCCCCACTACGAACACCTGGAGAAGTTCCTGTTAAACTAACAGGAATATTCACCGTAACTTCTTTTTTATCATTTAATTCTAAGAAATCGATATGACGAATTAAATCATTCAAAGGGTGAAATTGCATTTCTTGTACAATAGCCTGAAATTTTTGACCATCAAGATCTAAATCTACGAAATGAACATCGGGGGTGTAAACCAACGATTTCAAATCAGCTGCAGACACTGCAAAGTGGTATTGTTTTTCTCCACCATAAAGAACTGCAGGCACTTTGCCTTCATAACGCAATTCTTTAGCGTCTCTTTTCCCTACGTTCTCTCTGAGAGAACCGCTAATAGCAATTGATTTCATTTTTTTATTATTATTTGTTAATTATTTATTTGAAATAGATCACTTATCGACCCATGTTCATTCACATTTGTGATTGCATGTGCAAACAAATCTGCAGTTGATAAGACTTTTATTTTTTCACTCTGATGTTTCAAAGGAATAGTATCAGTAACGATTAATTCTGTTAAAGCTGATTTTTCAATAGTTTCATACGCATTTCCTGACAATACAGGATGAGTACACACTGCACGAACACTATTTGCGCCGTTCTCCATAATTAAAGAGGCGGCTTTTGAAAGGGTTCCAGCGGTATCGCAAATATCATCTATTAAAACAATATCTTGACCAGTAACGTCTCCAATGATTGACATCGATTCAATTTCATTAGCACGTTTACGCTGTTTGTCACAAATTACCACTTCAGCATTAAAGTACTTTGCAAAAGTCCTAGCCCTATAAGAACCACCCATATCTGGAGAAGCAATGGTTAAATTTGGCAAATTCAAAGCTTTGATATGAGGAACGAAAATTACAGATGCATCTAAATGATCAACAGGAATATCAAAAAAACCCTGAATTTGAGCAGCGTGCAAATCCATTGTCATAATGCGATGTGCACCAGCAGCAGTAATCAAATTGGCTATCAATTTGGCTCCGATCGCAACCCTTGGCTTATCTTTACGATCTTGGCGTGCGTAACCATAATAAGGAACAACTGCCGTAATATAATGGGCAGAAGCACGCTTTGCAGCATCAATCATCATCAATAGCTCCAAAATATTATCTCCTGGAGTATTGGTTGATTGGATAACAAATACATCGCTACCCCTTACAGACTCATTATAGAAAGGTTGAATCTCGCCATCGCTGAAACGAGAGAGTGTTTTTTGTCCTAATTTTTTACCATAAGACTCAGCAATCTTTTCGGCCAATTCCTGAGTACTGGATCCTGCGAAAAGTTGTACTTTGTTAAATTGTAAGGGCATGATGATATGCTGTTGCAGCTGTTGTT
>Ga0160445_100254_pt1 | contig 37718 bp, 29 predicted proteins | sample HID1972M_E1MG_FD_108215 | JGI IMG/M metagenome (GOLD analysis project Ga0160445, IMG submission 108215) | Enriched pill bug-associated microbial communities from UW Madison campus, WI, USA - HID1972M_E1 MG | ecosystem: Host-associated > Arthropoda: Insects > Digestive system > Unclassified ... | reverse complement strand
TTCGATATAATTTCCTTCAAGCAGAACACGAAAGGCAGGGAATTCTGATAGGTTTTTAATTTTAGCTGAAAATCCGTATACAGCGAGGTACTGTATCTCATCTTGATGAAATAAACAAACTTGACTAAAAGCCACACCACATACCAGTGCAGCTGATTCGTTTATTAGTTCAAAAGGATTTGTAGCATCTTTGTCCGATTCAATATTTAATAAGTTATATTTTCGTATAGATTCAATTCGTTCTTTTTCAGTTCTATGCTTCATAAAAGATCTTATCATTTTGCCAAAAATACATATTAATTAAGAGCTGTATAGTGATTTAGAACACAATTTAGATTCCGATATGTATTCTAAATGTCATAGATTATATTTGGCGTGATTTTAGCTTCTTAAAAGTTTATTAATATGCTTATGAAACAATGCTATTTAGAAAGTAACTCGCTAAAGTTATTTATGCTTTTATTTGTGTTATTTATTTTCATACCTGATCTTTCCAAGGCTCAGTCTACTTATCAACCGTACTCTTATCAATTTTATCAAAAACTTAATAATATTCAATATAGTTGGGATACCAAGCAGCACACAGCTGTAAAACCAATGATCATTGATTCGGTAATGCAATCGGCTTATGACTCTTTAATGAATATAGGTATCCGAGAACGTTCTACTTGGGTAGGCCGAAAACTTTGGAATGAGCATTTAATTGACGTTCAACAAGAAGAATATACATTTTATGCTGATTTTATTCCCGATTTTCAAATAGGACGTGATTTTGCAGGGGATGGGAAATCAACCTGGTTAAATACACGTGGCTTTCAAGCGGGCGGTTCTATTAAAGATAAGTTTTTCTTTTATACAAGCGGTTATGAGAACCAAGGAGTATTTCCAAATTATATAAACGATTATATAAACGAAAATAGAGTAGTACCCGGGCAAATGTTTGGAAAGTTAGGTGCAAAAGAACAAGACTGGACCTATGTCTCCGCAATTGTTTCTTATTCTCCAGTTAAGAATTTAAACTTTTCAATAGCATACGATAAAAATTTTATAGGAGATGGCTATCGTTCAATGTTATTGTCTGATATTTCATCAAATAGTACATTCTTTAAATTTAATGGAACTTTTGGAGACATCAGTATTTCAAGTATTTGGTCTTATATGCTCGAACCACGAGAAACCAGAAACGAAGAATTTGGAAGGAGCAGGAGCCAGCGGAAATGGGGAGCTTTTCAATTTATTGATTGGAATGTAAACAACCGTTTTTCTGTTGGTCTTTTCCATTCATTATTATGGGGAGATCGTAAAGCAGATTATTCGCTTTCTCTTTTGGAACCAGGTTATGATGTTCCTGCAAAGTCAAGTAGTATGATGCAGATTGGGCTGAATACAAAATACAAAGTTCTGCCAAATGTATCTTTATATGGACAGCTTTTAGTAAATAAAGAAATGGCTGCTCAAATTGGATTTAGGGGCTTTGATGCTTTTGGAATAAAGAATCTTAATTTCTTGGGTGAATATAACTTTGCAAAACCCTATAGCTATGCAAATAAAGATCCGCTAACAAGTTACAGTAACTATTCACAACCTTTAGCACATCCATTTGGTGCTAACTTTAGAGAGCTGCTGGGAATAGTAAATTATTCCTACCAAAAGTTTGACTTCTCTTTACAGGGCAACTATGGAACTTATGGTTTAGATCTATTGACTGAAGATAAAGGAGAGGGTAATTATGGGAAAGATATCTTTAAACCTTATAACAAGGATTGGGCATTTGACGGTGGAATTGGACAAGGGTTAAAGACAAATATGATGTATGCTGATGCAAGAGTTTCTTATATTTTAAATCCTAAATACAACCTTCGATTAGAAGCAGGAGCAATTGTTCGTCGTGAAAGTAATGATCAATGGAAAAAAAATAGTGGAATGCTTACTTTGGGTTTAAGGGCTTCATTCCGCAATTTATACTACGATTTTTAACTGATTTTAAAAATCATAATATAAATTTCTAAAGGAAGATCGCAATCCGAAGGTAAGCATTCCGGAACTATTTCTTCCTAATTCATTCTTTTCTTGACGCAAAATAGCACCCAATTCAAAACGTAAATTATACTTCGGATTTAATAGATAGGATATTTTACTATCTAAGTAACCCAAATTAGTTTTGATTCCTTGAGCAATATGATTATCGTATTTACTTACGAACGTTCTATAGGATTTAAAAATATCTTTCCCGAAATTGGTTTCAGCATCTGGATCTAATCCATATGCTGAATAATTGCCTTGCAAAGAAAATTCAAAACGTTTAACAGAATAATTTACAATACCCACAAATTCACGGAAGTTTGCTCCCAATGGATGGGCAAGGGGCTGAGAAAAATGGCTATAATTACTTATGGGGTCATAATGTGAATAGGTATAAGGCCGTGCCATATTCAGTTCCCCTAAAAAGTTAAGGTTTTCAATTCCGAAAGCATCAAAGCCTCTTAAACCTACTTGTGTTCCCCATTTATTATGCATATAACCATTGCCGGCGAAAAATTCTTTAGCTGTAAATTCACCCAACAAGAACTGTCCGTATACCGTTACATTATTAAGAACTTTATATTTGGCATTTAATCCCAAGTGCATCTTATCTGGAGAACCAGGATCGGATGATTCAATAGAACGCAGGAAAATAATAGGATTTAAATAAGCAAATTCAAAACCGCGTAAGCCATCTTCTTCTGTCCGGTTAGCCCAAATAATTGATTGGAAGAAACCAAGCGATAAACGATTATTAACATTCCAGTCTAAATATTGAAAAGTTCCCCACTTACCTCGTGTTTTGTCTTGAAGCAATTCTGGAGCCAAAGGATCTATCAAGTAAGACCACATGGTCATATATTTTACATTACCTAATGTGCCCGTTAATTTTAAGGAGGTATAATTGGAAGCCGCATCTGATAAAAGCATAGAGCGGTAACCATCACCGATAAAATTCTTATCATAGCCCAGACTTATGTTTAAATACTTTGAGGGAGTATACGATGCAACAGCAGTTATATAATTCCAATCTAGAACATTTTCGCCAATGTCTCCATAAGTTTGTCCCGGTACAACTTCAGTTTTGTTTATGAACTCATTCACATAATTTGGAAAAACGCTCCGGTTATTATAAGCACTTATATGATAAGCAAATTTATCCTTAATACTTCCTCCAATTTGAGCACCGACGGTTCTTAAGAATGTATTCTTAGCACCACCTGCAAAATCGCGACCGACATATAAATCGGGTAGAATATCGGCATAAAAACGGCTAATATCGGTGTTATCTTCAATAAGGTGTTCATTGAAAATTTTTCGCCCCAGCCATGTTGGTCGATCATGAATCCCAAGATTCATTAAAGAGTCATATCGCGGTTGCATAACTGAATCTATAATAAATGGCTTTATTGCAGTATGCTGCCTTGTTTCAATACTATATTGTACTTTGTTTAATTTTTGATAAAACTGATAGGAATAAGGTTGATAAGTGGCTTGGGCTTTCGTTGAAACGGGACTAAAGGCTGTAATAAAAAGAAGTATTGAAAATAACTTGAAAACGTTATTTGTAAGGAAAATTTGTTTCATATGAATAATAATAAAATCTTGTTTTAAGACTTTTCAAGTAAATAACAGATACAAATTATAGCTAAAATCAAGCCAGAAACGATTTTTATAATTAAAAGAAGACTTTAAAATCACCTATGTCTAGCTTTATTTAAACATTCTTTTAAATTTGTGAATGTACTTAAATTAAATATGCAACAGCGCTACAGATTAATTTTATTTTTTAGCTTGTTATTTACAGTTTCATTTAAAACTATTTTTGGTCAGTTAACGCCGCAAAATGAACTTGGTTTCCGGAATGACAATGACGTTTATTTGATGATAAATCAAGATCAGTATTATACCAACGGAATTTATTTTTATTATAAAAGAACGATAGATAGCTTAAAGTATTCAAGGAAATGGGAAAACAAAATTTGGTCGATAGGGATAGGACATAAAATATACAATGCTAAAAACGGTTCAATAGATTCTCCAACAGAAGTAGACCGGACTATTACTGGTTATTTGTATGCAAATGGTGAAATTAACTGGTATACAAAAAAGGAAGAGGTATTTTCCTTAGGCACTGAACTGGCTTTTATTGGCGCCAAAGCGCATGGAGAAAATATTCAAAAAGGTTTTCATCATATTTTTGGCTTTTATGATATCAATGGTTGGGAATATCAATTAAACAACGCGTTTGGAATTGATGCTCGTGCCCATTATGACCGGCTGTTATTCCGAAACAAAAAAAAGAAGATGGATATTCTTATGAATGGGAATCTCTCATTAGGCTTAAATCATACCCGCCTTTCACTGAGTCCGACTTTCCGACTTGGCCGCATAAATGCTTTATTTGAATCGGCCGCAACAGGCAGTAGGATACAATCTAAAAATTATAAACCTCAAAAGGAGCTTTATGTTTTTTACCGACCACAAATAAATTGGGTGATTTATAACTCTACAATACAAGGAGGACTATTAATTGATAATAAAGGACCGGTTAAATTTGACGTAAGACCTTGGGTATTCTCGCAACTTATCGGATTTCAATATGCTAATGAGCACATAGGAATGAATTTAAATTATATTTTTAATACGAAAGAAGTTATAAGTGAGGCAAGTGCTCATCAATACGGCTCACTAAGTTTTATATATTATTTTTAAAGCATTTTTTTCTCATCCTTGGGATGATTAAATTAATATTTTATATTAGCCTAATTATTAACCTAAATAAACTCTGTGAATGAAGGAATTCCAAATTAAAAAATCGACCAAGAAGTATGATGCAGTCATTGTAGGTTCAGGTGCGGGTGGTGGAATGGCAGGTTATGTTCTTGCTAATGCAGGATTAAATGTTTTAATGCTTGAAGCGGGACCCTTTTTTGATCCAATAGTTGATTCGCATCAATTAAAATGGCCATGGGAATCACCTCGTCGTGGCGCATCAACAGTTCGTCCTTTTGGGGATTTTGATGCAGCCTATGGAGGGTGGGAGATAGAAGGTGAACCTTATACAAAAACTGATAAAACTGAATTTGAATGGTTTCGTTCACGTATGTTAGGAGGTAGAACGAATCATTGGGGTCGAATTTCTTTAAGAATGGGTCCGCTTGATTTCAAAGGAAAATCTTACGACGGGCAAACTGATGATTGGCCCATAAGCTATGATGATGTAAAACCATTTTATGATAAAGTTGATAGGCTTATAGGTATTTATGGCACAAAAGAAGGAATGGAGAATGAACCGGATGGAATATTTTTAACACCACCCAAACCGCGACTTTCGGAGCTTTTTATAATGGAAGGCGCCAAGAAAGCAGGAGTAAAAGTTCTTCCAGGAAGAGGATCGGTTCTTACTGAAAAATTACCTGGCAATAATGACCGTGGAGTTTGTTTTAACTGCGGTCAATGTTCAAGAAGCTGTAAGGTGTATGCTGACTTTTCCGCATCTTCTTGTTTAGTTATTCCAGCTATAAGAACCGGTAACCTAGAAGTTATATCTAATGCTATGGTTCGGGAAGTCATCACTGATAAGGGTGGTAAGGCTACCGGTGTCTCCTATGTCTCTAGAGGTGACCTTCAGGAATACCAGGTTCAAGGATCAATTGTTATTCTAGCCGCCAGTGCATGTGAATCTGCACGTATTTTATTAAATTCAAAATCAAATAATCATCCAGCTGGCTTGGGAAATAGCAGTGGAATTATTGGCAAATATTTACACGATTCTACAGGGGTGTCCATGTCAGGCTTCTTGCCTCAATTAATGGACCGGAAACGATATAATGAAGATGGAGTAGGAAGCGTTCATATATATTCACCTTGGTGGCTCGATAACAAAAAGTTGGATTTTCCAAGAGGATATCATATTGAATATGGTGGGGGGCTTAGAATGCCTTCTTATGGTTTTGGGGGAAGTACTCCAATGTTAAATGGTTTAGTTCCTGACCGTCAAGGAAACCTTAAAGAAGCAGGGGGTTACGGTGCATCATTAAAAGATGATTATCGTCGTTTTTATGGCACTGAAATAGGGATGGCAGGCCGCGGGATGGCAATCGCGAGAGAGGATAATTATTGCGAAATAGATCCGAATGTGGTTGATAAATTTGGTATTCCAGTTTTACGTTTTCATTATAAATGGAGTGATGCCGAATTGAAACAAGCAAAACACATGCAGGAAACGTTTACTGAAATGCTAGATGCTATGGGAGCAATTGCAACATCAAAACCTAAAGGTCCCGAACAAGATTATGGTTTATTAAAGCCAGGTGAAATTATTCATGAAGTAGGAACAGTACGGATGGGTGATGATCCAAAAACATCAGCTTTAAATAAGTGGAACCAAGCCCACGATTGCAAAAATCTTTTTGTAGTTGATGGTGCTCCATTTGTTCAACAAGGAGATAAAAATCCTACTTGGACTATCCTTGCCTTATCTATGAGAACTGCAGAATATATTTTGGAAGAAAGAAAGAAACAAAACCTATCCTAATGAATAGAAGAGATACGCTAAAAGCTTTAGGGCTTACAGCAATTGGTTCTACTGCTTTACTAAAAGCATGCACAACTGATAAAAAAACAAGCCAAAAGATTGGGAAATCCGATTTAGGAGCTACGTCTGGACGTGAAGACTTTGAAATTGAACGCATTAATGAACTAAATGATGAAAAGTTTTTTGATAAACATGAAATGGCAACAATAACTATTCTAGTAGATATCATTATTCCTAAAGACGATATCTCTGGAAGTGCTACTGATGCAGGTGTTCCAGACTTTATCGAGTTTATGGTAAAAGACATTCCGGAACACAAGTTACCCATGCGTGGAGGTTTAAAATGGTTAGATGTGCAATGCCTTAACCGCTTTAATGAAACATTTAAAGATTGTGACTCAAAGCATCAAATTGAATTGATTGATGAGATTGCTTATCCGAATAGGGCGAAACCAGAAATGGCACAAGGAGTGGCATTCTTTAACCGATTAAGAGGACTTACAGCCTCAGGCTTTTATACCTCAAAGATTGGGGTTGAAGACATTGGTTATAAGGGAAACACACCGAATAGATGGGATGGAGTACCAGAAGATGAAATTATTAAATATAAATTATAATAATTTTATGATTTTCTTGTTATTATAAAGAGTAAATTACAATTCATTGAATCCTTTCAATTTTAATTTTGGGAGATTATGTTTTGTGAAATAATTTACATCCTTAATACAGAAACCTGTAATAAAGCAATAGATGAATAATAAAATAAATGCACTGATCGTATTAGTGCTCTTTATAATCGGTTTGTTAATTAGTGTCTTAACTTTTTCAGCCTTTAATGCTAATAAATCAAATAAACCTGTAACTGTAGAATCTAAAATTCAAAAATCTACTACTAACGATATTGATGTTTATACAAAATCAATGCCAGAAGAGCTCTTTGGATTAAAAACTGATTCTTATTATATTAAAAGTTCAACGATTCAACGTAATGAATTTCTGTCTAATATATTAGAACGATACAATATTGATGCAGTTACTATTGCTAATTTGGTTAAAACATCAAAACCTATATTTAATGTACGCAATATTACGGCTGGAAAAACATATACTGTTTTTACCTCAAAAGAAAATCCGAATAAGGCTGCTTACTTTATATATCAACCAACTATCACTGAATATATTGTATATGATTTAAGAGATACTGTACAGGTTTATAAGAAAAAGAAAGAAGTAAATACTAAAATAGAAAATATTGGTGGTACAATAGAGAATTCTTTATATGAAGCGTTAAAGGAAAACGGTGGCGATCCAGATATGGCTATAAGTCTGTCAAAAATATTTGGTGGAGTAATTAATTTTTATTCCATTAAAGAAGGGGATTGGTTTAAAATTCAATATGAAAGGCAATATGTGGAAAATGAAGCCATTGGTGTTGGAAAAATCCGTTCTGCTGTATTTTCTCATAATGGCAAGGAATTTCAAGCTCATTATTTTCAAACCGACAATAGTTCTGAAGGGGAGTATTATGATGAAAATGGAAATAGTTTACATAGATCTTTTCTTAAAGCGCCTTTAAAATTTAGCAGAATAAGTTCTCGCTACACAAAACGACGTTTACATCCAGTCCAAAAAGTATGGAAAGCTCATTTAGGAACAGATTATGCAGCACCTAAGGGAACACCTATTATTGCAACCGGTGATGGCATTGTAAGCGATGCTAGTTTCACAAGCGGAAATGGGAATTATGTAAAAATTCAGCACAATAAAACCTATTCAACACAATATCTTCATATGACTAAACGTGCAGTTAAAAAAGGACAACGAGTTAAACAAGGACAAGTAATTGGTTTCGTTGGCAGCACAGGTTTAGCTACAGGTCCACATGTTTGCTACCGTTTTTGGAAAAATGGTGTACAGGTAGATCCATTAAAACAAAACTTTAAGATAGCAATGCCAATTCCAAATAAGTATAGGACTGCTTTTAACAACGATATAGATCGTGTTCGAATGGAATTTGCTACGGTTACTACTCAAAATGGGCTAAAAGAAGTTCAGTATGCAGCAGCTTATGAAGAAAGACCAGCAATTCTATTTAAATATTTCGCTATTGAAGATTCAGAAAGTACCATTTAAATTCTGGTATTTTTTCTATCTTTATGACAATAATATAAAGCTATGAACAAACAACATATATACGATTTAACAGTAAAATGGACCGGTAACAAAGGGCATGGAACGTTTGATTCTCGTTTATATGGCAGAGATCATAAAATTATTATTGCGGATAAATCTGATATATTAGCATCCTCCGGTTCATCTTTTCGAGGAGATAGCACTAAACATAATCCAGAAGAACTCTTTTTAGCTGCTTTATCCAGCTGTCACATGCTATGGTATCTTGATTTATGTGCAGATGCGGGAATTGTGGTTGTAGAATATATTGATAATGCAACAGGCGTTATGGAAGAGAAACTTAATCGTAGCGGACATTTTACTGAAGTTACTTTAAACCCTGTCGTAACGCTTAGTGAAGCTTCTATGATTAAAAAAGCGATTGAATTGCATGATAGAGCAAATGAGCTTTGTTTTATTGCCAACTCAGTGAATTTCCCTGTAAAGCATAACGCAAATTGCATTATACTTTAAAACAATTTTCAATTTCGATATCCAATCTATCTTAAGAATATCTTTAATATTGTTTAAGTTTAAGCAATCTAATTGATAGCTATGCTGACTTTGAATAATGTTCATGAACAATTTGCTGACTTTTTTAAAGGCAAGAAACTTAGACCGTTTGCTGCCTTACTGTCAAAAAAGCTAAGCGAAGGACACATTTGTTTAGATCTAAAAGAAATTGTTTCGAGTAAGGAAGAATTTCCATATCGGTATAATACTGTTAAGGAAATTGAGGACGATTTAGCGAAAGAGCCATTGGTAAGCTCACTTCCGGGGAGTCAACATGTATTTGAGAATTTACAGCCTTTTATACTCTTTAATTCACAACTCTATCTTCATCGGTATTTCACTTATGAAACGATTATTTTAAATCGTATTCAAACCTTAGTAAAGAATGAAGTGGTAGAATATCCGCATCGTATTGAATTTATTGATAAGCATAGAGATTTCATTAAAAATCTTTTCAAATCGGAAGAAAGCGTAGAAAATTTACACGAGGAAGAAAGGGTAGAATGGCAATTGGTAGCAACCATTTTAGGCGTCTTAAATAATTTTACAATTATAACGGGTGGGCCCGGTACTGGTAAGACAACTACAGTTTCAAAAATTCTGAAAGTATTAAAACATGTTAATCCTGATTTAAAAATAGGCCTTGCTGCACCAACAGGTAAGGCTGCAACGCGTTTGGCTGAATCACTGGAAGGCAATCAACCAACCACAATTCATCGAATGCTGAAAGCCATTCATGGATCGCATCATTTTAAACATAACAAAGAAAACCCTTTAAATTATGATATTGTTATTGTTGATGAAGCTTCTATGATTGATGTCGCTCTTTTCGCCAAGCTATTGGATGCAATCGGTCCTGAAACCAGATTAATATTATTGGGTGACAAGGATCAACTAGCATCTGTTGAAGCAGGGAGTTTGTTTAGAGATATTTGTAAGACTCAAGAGCAAATGAACCTAATATCGTCCAAAAAGGCAAGAATGATAAACTCATTTATTGAAGATAAGACAAAAATGCTTAGTGAAAATTTTATATCTGAAAGCCCTGTTCATTTCCTTTCGGATCATATTATCGAATTAAAAAGAAGTAGACGTTTTAGTAATAATCAGGGTATTGGAAGGCTTAGTAAGGCAATTATTTATAATAAAATAGAAGAACTTAAAAGTCTTTTCAAACCCAATGCGGATCCACAAATCCTAATTGATATGGCCTATGACCTTGATGTTTTTCAAACCTCTATCAGCGCTTATGAAAGTTATATCAAGGAGGGAAACACTCAAATTGCTTTACAAAAATTCAATGAATTCAGAGTTTTGTGTGCTGTAAGGGAAGGCGAACATGGAATTTATAAGATAAACAAAAATATTGAATTCATATTAAACAAGAAAAATTTAATTGATAATCGAACTGAATTTTATAATAATAGACCAATTATTATAACAAAGAATTATTATGATTTAGGATTATATAACGGAGACATAGGAATTATCAGACCCGATGAAAATAATGCATTAATGGCATGGTTTGAGGATAGTGAGAAGAATTTGCATGGAATATTACCGGGTCTTATCAGTGAATCAGAAACCGTGTATGCCATGACCATTCATAAAAGCCAGGGATCTGAGTATGATAAGGTGTTGATAGTTTTGCCCGACAATGAAAGTTCTCAGCTTTTAACCCGGGAATTATTGTATACAGCTGTTACACGCGCAAAATCACAGGTTACAATTTTAGCCTCAGAAAAATCCTTATTGGCTACCACTAACAGAAGTGTGAAAAGGGCTTCAGGAATCAAAGAACGCTTTAATGGAAACACAAACAAGGACATATGGGTTTACAATTAAATGTTTCTAATTCACTTTTTGAATTGGTTGAACACCTGACATTTAACCTTCAGAAATCAACGACAAGTGTTTTTCAACCACATTTCATTGTTACTCAAACAATGGGGATGAACAATTGGCTTAAGATCCAAATTGCCGATCGCCTAGGAATTGCAGCAAACTGTCAGTTTTTAAAACCGAATGATATAATAACCCAGGTATATTTTCTTTTAGATGGCCCACAAGATTATGTTTTATCAATAAATAACTTACAATGGTTACTTTATGGATTATTGGATGAACAGGTGTTTAAAAAGAGTTATCCTTTAGTTGCCCAATATTATGAACAACAAGAGGATATTAAAAGGATGTCGTTGGCAGAAAAACTTGCAGATTTATTTGATCAATACCAAATATATCGTCCAGAGATGATCAAAGAATGGAATAAAACTCAAAGTCCTTTATCCATTGATTCAAACTGGCAGAAATATCTTTGGGTTGAAACCAAAAATAGAATTGGAAGTAAAATGCCAGATAAAACCCGAGTTGGGAAATTTATTATTGACAGCCTCCAAAGCCCCATTCAACAGCAAAAATTAAAAGAAAGGATCCCGCAGGTTGATTTTTTTGGGATTTCTATTATAACAGCCTATCACTTGGAAGTTTTTCAGGAAATAGCCAAGTATATCAATGTTTCATTTAACCTTTTAAATCCAGCACCTTCACTTTATTGGTTTGAAGATAAAAGTCCCACTCAAATTGCCCGCTGGAAAAGCAAAGGTAGAACGGAGGCGCAGTTATATGATATACTCATTGAAGGAAATACTTTGTTAACCAATTGGGGCAGAGTAATTCAAGATACCTTTGGATTATTCTTTCAAGACGATGATTTTTTAAATGGGTACCAAGATAGTGGCATTGAACCAGAGCCTAAGAATTTATTAAGCAAGATCCAAAATGATATTTATCATAATGCTGTGCTTTCTGATCGGAATACCCTGAGTTTAGAAGATATAAAAGATGGTTCCATAAGCATAAATGCCTGCTATACCCCAATAAGAGAAGTTGAAGCATTGTATAATTATCTGGTTAACTTAGTTAGTCAAGAACCGCGGCAACTATCACCAAGGGATATTGTGGTTATGGTTAGTGATATTGATGCCTATGCTCCTTATATAAAAGCTATTTTCAAAACAGCTCCCTATACTTTTCCTTTTACCGTTGCAGATGAAAGCATTCAATTTACTGACGGTTTAATTGGTGCTTTACATGCCTTTCTAAACTTAAATGAGGAGCATTTCAAAGCAGAAGATATACTTCAGTTATTAGAATGGAGCTATATCCGAAATCGATTTAAAATCGAAAATATAGAATTAATCCGAATGGTAGTGAATGAAGCAAATATTCGCTTTGGAATAGAAGGAAATACATCAGATGACACTATTCATGTAAGCTGGCTAAATGGCTTAAACCGGATTATGTATGGAATTTGTATGTATGGTGTTGATGAATACCAATTGAGTGACCAAAGCTTTTATCCGCTCGATTGTGTTGAAGGCGAGCAAGCTTTTGAATTGATACGCTTTTCTCATTATGTGAATGTGTTAATTGAAAGTATAAAGGAACATCAGAAGGATAGAACACTTATTGAATGGGGAGATTATATATTAAAGGTGATTTCCAATATTATTTACCAATCGGAAGAAGATGATAATGAAGACTATCAGTTACTTATCAATTATATAAAAAAACTTAATTTGATTAGCGAGAATGTACAAGAGAAAATAAGTTACAATGTATTTAAATATAATTTTCTAAATAATATAGCTATAGAAACCAGATCTGGCAATTTTGCCTCAGGAGGAATTACTTTTTGCTCGTTGATACCCATGCGAAGCATTCCTTTTAAAATAGTTGCTTTATTAGGTTTAGATTTTGATAAATTTCCTAGGAAGGAAATTCCGATAAACTTTAATCTAATCCAGCAAGAAAGAAAAAGAGGCGATCGGAATATCAAAGAAAATGATAAGCATCTTTTTCTTGAAACTATTCTCTCTGCACAGGAGCATTTATACATCAGTTATATTGGTAAAAACACAAAGGATAATTCTTTGCTTCCGCCATCGGCAATTGTAGATGAACTAATTAATTATATTGCTACTGGCATAACGGGATTAGAAGATTCTGAGATTCATAAACAATTAGTTGTACAACATCCTTTGCATAACTTCAGTCCGCAACCTCAAGGCATATTCAATTATTTATCGGCAAATCAAAAGCATGGTATAAAGCCAATCACTGTTCAACCCAATGTACAAGAATCTACTCTTTTAGAGGAAATATCCATTAATGAACTAATCAAATTCTTTAAAAATCCCTTTGAGCACTATCATAATCAATCTTTAAAGATTTACTATCGAGATGATGATATTCTATTAAGAGAAACAGAGTACTTCGAATTGGACAAATTGCAGGAATGGCAAATAAAGCAGGATTTTCTTTTCTTGAAAGATGAAGAATTACCACAATATATACGAAAGGGCGTAAAAAAAGGTAAATTACCATTAAAAAATATTTCAGAGATTTTGTTAAGTGAACTATTTCAAAACATGAAGCCTGTTAAAAAGTTGGTACAGGCTAGTATTAATAAGCATGAGGAAAGAATTCTGTCAATTCATCTTGAAATAGGGAATATTGTTATTACAGGAAAGTTGGATAAAGTATTTGCGGAGAGAATGATCTTGGTTAATTTCTCAAAAAACAAAAGCAAAACTCTTCTAGAGGCTTATATCAAATATCTTGTAGCAATAGCAAGTGGTTTGGAATTGGATAGTTATTTAATAGCTAGCCATGAAGAATGCATTTATATATTAAACAGATATGAGTATAGTCAAAAAGCAGCAAAAGAGAAATTAGCTGAATTATTGCAATGTTATCAACGAGGTTGTGAAAAGCCTTTGATTTTTTATCCAAGTTTTGAAAACGACCCCGAAAAATTACTGAAATATGATTTTCAGAGATATAAAAAGATGCTGAAGGACATTCTGGAAAATTATAGATATCCTTGCCAGGATCAATATATTTTAAATGAATACAGTTCTGGTTTCTTTAATAGCGAAGAGGCATTTAAAGAATATTTAAAAAACTCCGAATTGATAATTTCTGATGCCTTTAAGCTATTTAAAAAGCAATAAAATGGAGTCCAATATATTAAAAGAATTTATTGCAACAGACGTACCTTTAAGCTCAAGTAATTTAATTGAAGCCAGTGCCGGTACGGGTAAAACTTATTCAATAGCTATTTTGGTACTCCGATTAATATTGGAAGAAAAATTCAGTATTAAGGAAATATTAATGGTAACATTTACCAAAGCCGCCGTTGCAGAGCTGGAGGAAAGAATACGATTATTTATTAGACTTGCTTACAAAGCTGCAAATAATGAAGTCATTGAAGATCCGACGATTAAATTATTAGTAGCTAACGCAATTTCTAAATATAATGAAGACGAAATTAAAGACCTTTTAAAAGAAGCTAAATTATTACTGGATGAAACCTCAGTAATGACCATTCATAGTTTTTGTCAACAAAGCTTAAATGAATTTGCCTTTGAAACCAATCAACTCTTTGGTTCGGAGACTATGCAAGATACATCTTCTTTAATACTAGATGAAGTTAATAAATTTTGGCGTGAACAAATTACTGTGCTCGATCCTCTTTTATTAAAATTTTTATTGCCCAATGGGTTAAATAGAGAAATTCTGGAAGAAATTGTCAGCAAATCGCTGAACGGTCAGCAATTTATAGATTATAACCCACAAACTTTTTATTCATTTCCCGTAGATGAACAAAGAGAGGTTTTGGAAGAGATTTTATTAATCGAGAGAGAACGAAGTACTTTTATGGAAGATTTATTCCAAGAAGTATTAGAATCAACAGATAAATTAACTGAATGCTGTGAAAGTAACTCATTTGCAAAAAAAAATGTATTGCCTTTAATTCTACAACCGCAAGTATTTATAAATTACCTGAAAGAAAATACAGAAAAAAGTTACATAAATAAAGTTTTCTCATATTGGCTTGAAAAACTTTTAGTTATCAACACGTTGCAATCAGAAATAGATACCAAAGTAAGAAGCGTTTTGAGTAAACTTTATTATATTTCTATTCAAGCGTCTGCTAAAAATATAACATATTATAAAGAGAAAAATAGTGTGCTTTCTTTTAATGATATGATTGTGCAGCTCCACAAAGCTCTAACAAAGCCTAACAGTGAAAAATTAATCATTGCACTCAGAAAGAAATATAAAGCAGTATTTATTGATGAATTTCAGGATACCGATAAATTACAATATGAAATCTTTAAAAGTGCTTTCGGGAAAGACACCATTCTTTTTTATATAGGAGATCCTAAACAATCAATTTATGCGTGGCGTCAAGCCGACTTAAATACTTACTTCGAAGCCGCTGATGAAGTGGCTAATAAATATGGAATGAATCAGAATTATCGTTCTTCTGAAAATTTCATAAAGGCAATGAATATCTTTTTTCTTCCTACCAATAATTTTGATACTTTTTATTTTGGTCTAGCGGATGAGTCCATTAAGTACAATACTGTTAATTCACCCATCCCGAATAAAAAGGGAATCTTACTTAATGCCGGAAAGGAAGAGATCCCGATTACTATATTTGAAAATCAGAAATCGGAAGAATTATATCAAACTGTATGTGCTCAAATAATTCAATTATTAGAAAAGGGAGATTTCCTTATTGACAAAGATGGTAAGAAGCGAACTATAAAACCATCTGATATAGGTATATTGGTAAGAAAGAAAAGTGAAGGAAGAAACATAAAAGCCCAATTAGCAAAGTATGGGATTCCGGCAATAACAATTGACGATAGTAAGGTATTACAAACTTCTGAAGCACGTTCTCTTTTCTATTTATTGAATGCCTTTTTTGAAAGTAATCCTTCAAACGTTAACAAAGCATTATTAAGTCCTTTGACAGGGTTTAGCCGCCTTGAAATACTGAAACTGAACCATGACAAGGAATTGGAGAATTTCAAAAGATATGGTCTTTTGTGGCAAAGGTCCGGTGTCTACGCAACTCTAATGAAATTTTTAATTGACTATGATATTAAAGGTAATTTATTAAATAACTTTTCAGGGAATGGGGAAAGAAGTATTACTAATCTTTTTCAGCTCATTGAAATACTGCATAAAATACAATCCTCAAAGAATTTCTCACAGATAGAATTAATAAATTGGCTGAAGAGAGGCTTAGAAGGAATGAAAACCGATGGAGATGAATATGAACAAAGGGTTGAAAGCGATATGGATGCTATAGAAATTGTAACTATTCATAAAAGTAAAGGTTTGGAATATAATATAGTTTTTGCTCCTTTTTTAGATCTCAAAGCTGATAATAATCATGTATTCTCCAGTTTTAAAGAAAAAAAGACCGGTGAATATTTATTTGGAATTACAGAAAATTTAGAGGACAATCAGAGCAAAATGATGAAAGAACAGTTAGAACAGGAAAATCGCAGATTACTGTATGTTGCCATAACACGTGCAGTATACAAATGCTACATCAGTCGGTTTACTTATTATAAAAACAATACTTCTTTGATACCTTTTGTTAGAGCAATACAAACAAACCCCGATTCTTGTGAATTTATTCAATTCTCAGATACTTTAGAAATTGAGAAAAACTATCGTTATTCAAAATTAAGAAACCAAATAGATAGTACACCTTCACTTGCTGTAAATTTTGATTTAAGTGAAGAAAACTGGCGAAAACTTAGTTATTCATTTTTGGCTAAGAAACCAGATTATATACCAAAGCCCAATAGCCATACAGATTTAATTGATTATGAATATTTTATTTTCAAACAACTATTAAAGGGAAATATTACTGGTAACCTCCTGCATCATATCTTTGAAAAGATCGATTTTACCAATGAACTATATTGGGAAAAACAGATTCAAGCAGCTTTAATACGTTTTATGCCGAAACAGCTCGAAAGTTACAGAGTTCCGTTAATTCAATTGCTAAAAGAAGTATTAAATGCAAAAATCAAAATTGGTAAAAAGGAGTTTAAACTTTCTGAAATAACCACAAATAAGCGTCTTAACGAATTGGAATTTGATTTTAATGTTCCAGCTTTTGAAATTGAAACCCTTAATTCTCTTTCGATTATAAATAATCAAGTTTATAATTATAATGGAAAATTAGAGGGCATTATGAATGGAAAAATAGATTTACTTTTTGAACATGATGGCTTATATTATATTCTGGATTGGAAGTCCAATTTCCTTGGCGACGCGTTAGATAATTATGCAAAAGATAATTTGAATACGGCTATGAATAATAATAACTATCATTTGCAATACTTTATTTATACTATTGCTGCAAAAAAATACCTGCAACGTAGATTGAGTAATTTTAACTATGAGCAACAATTTGGCGGAGTTATTTATATTTTTATCAGAGGTTTAAGGGAAAACAATGATAACGGCATATTCGTTTCCAAACCTGATTTAAAGCTAATAGAAGAACTAGAAAATATCTTATCTTATTCTCTTAGTTAAAGTATTCCTATATTTAAAGAAATATTGCTTTAACCTGCTAAGCTATTTTCTATACGTACAGATTCATTTATGAAAAAAATAATTCTATTCAGTTTAATTGCACTTGTCATAACAGGATGTAATATTGGTCAGCAAAGCAAAGAAATAAAGACATTAGCAGATTGTAAATATAGTATTATAGCTGTAAACAACATATTTATTTCCGGTACAGATGTCCAAAAACTTATTGCAAATCAAAATATAAACTTAACCAATATTCCTTCTTTAGCATTGGGGTTTTTAAGTAAAAACATTCCCCTAAATGCAAATTTAGTAATTGGAATTTCAAACCCAACGGATAACTATGCAGCAATCAACTATTTCGATTATGAAATATTGGTAAATAAACAAATCTTTACTGAAGGAACCGTAGATCAAAGAATTGATATAGGTCCGAAGGAAACCAAAGAGGTGAATTTTGATCTCAACACAAATATTTATAAATTTTTGGTAAATGATTCAATTAGAAATAATATTCAGGATTTTATTATAGCAACGAAGACTCAAGCCGAACAAAAAGCCCTTATAACTATTCGAATAAAACCTGCTATTTACGTGGGAGAACAATTGGTGAAATATCCTGGTTTTATTGATATCAAAGAGGAGTTAAGCAGTTCATTATTGAAAAGAGATCCTTTTGATTAATAGGATTATATATATTGAAGTTATTTTATCTTATCAGGCCTTCCATATAAAGAATCAATAGCAATATGGATATCATCAATATCAAATGGTTTTTCAAGAAAAATGTGCGCTTTAGCTTTTTCAATAGATTCCCGATCAGTAGTTGACGACATATAAATAATGGGTTTATTCATCTCTGTAAGGGTTTGACCCAGATCGAATCCCGTTTTATCTCCTTTCAAATTAATATCTAAAATAAATAAATCTGAATCATCTGTCACTAATTTCTCATTGGCCTCTTCAACAGACATTGAAATGTCATTTACCACATAGCCTAATTCTTCTAAAATGTCCTGAAGATCATAGGCAATAATTATCTCGTCTTCAACAATATGTATTTTCAATTTGTTCATATTCGATCTTGCTGAATTAACAGCTTATTTTTTTTAATCTCGCTTATACATAATGCATGCCAATCTATAGTACTTACCGCTTCGTAGATTTCTTTAATTTTAATATTTTTAATATACTACTCAGTAATATAAAACAATTTTAAAATATTATTGTTGGATTATCTAAATTGATTAAACAATTGAGCAATAATAACAAAAAAAATACATAAAACAATTGTTAAAGTGTTAATTGTACACTATTTTTGTTCTATCATAATTTAGGTTTATAATTGGTTAGTAAAGGTTCCCATTCTCCCCGTTTGGGAACCTTTCGTTTTTAATCAAATCAGCGCATAAGCTTATCATTGTGAAACCTTTATTGTGATAAATTAATTTGGTTTTTAGGATATTCATGGTAAATTAGGACTTTCGTTTATGAATTAGAAGTCACAATTCAATATCCAATACATGAATTATAAACATTTACTATTAATTCCTATAGCCCTGATTGGCTTCTATTCTTTTGCGCAAAATAAATCGACTAATCGTAAGCATCAAAACTACAGCCAAGAAATCAATGGATTAAAGCTATCATTTAGTATGCAAGCCATACCAGGTGGAAAATTCAATATGGGAAGCAATAATGGCAGGCCAGATGAAACTCCTGTACATGAAGTTCAATTGGATCCGTTTTGGATGAGCACATTTGAGGTTACATGGGATTTATTTGAACCTTTTTTGTATAAAGATTATGAACTTAGTAAAAGCGTAGAAACACTTCCTTCAGAGGTGGATGCTATTACCCGCCCTACAAAGCCCTATCTGGATATGACTTTTGGTATGGGTAAAGAGAATCATCCTGCGTTGGCTATGACTCAATATAATGCTATTCAATTTTGCAAATGGTTATATACCCGTACAGGTGTATTTTACCGCTTACCAACAGAGGCAGAATGGGAATATGCTGCCAGAGGTGGTAAACACTTTGAATATTTCTTTGGAGATAATTTCGAATTACTAGTTGACTTTGCATGGTATAAAGATAATAGCGAAGATAAAACCCATGAGGTTGGTAAGAAGAAGCCCAATCCCTGGGGCTTATATGATATTTATGGAAATGTTGCTGAATGGACTTACGATCAATATATAGATAATTATTCTTCCTTTAAAGGCAAATCTACTATCAATCCGATAGTTATTCCTGAAACTCTATATCCTCATAGCATTCGTGGCGGATCCTTTGTTGACGAAGCAAAGGATTTAAGATCAGCAGCACGTTTAGCTTCTGATCCGGCCTGGAAACAGATTGACCCCCAAATTCCGAAAAGTAATTGGTGGATGCCGGAAGCTCCATTTATAGGAATTCGTCTGGTTAGACCTGTTAAAACCCCATCAAAGGAAGAAATTGATGCATATTATAATAAAAAACCAATAGAAGATTTTTAAACAATTAATTATAAAACACCTATTATGAAAATTACACACGATCGACGTGATTTCTTAAAATCGACAGCTATGATTGCTGGTGCTACTGCGATAAGTACCACGCCTATTAGCGGTGCTTTTGCTTCTAATGATGATACCATAAAAATTGCACTGGTTGGATGCGGAGGCCGTGGAACAGGAGCAGCTTTTCAAGCATTAGGTACCAAACAAAACATTAAAATTGTTGCATTGGCTGATGCATTCCAAGATCGCTTAGATGAATGCTATAATAAACTGTCTGAGCGTTTTAAGGATAAAGTTAATGTTCCTGAAGCCAATAGGTTTGTAGGTTTTGATGCTTATAAAAAAGCGATTGCTTTAGCTGATGTTGTATTATTCGCTACGCCTCCGGGATTTCGACCTATGCATTTTGCTGAAGCCATTAAACAAAACAAACATGTGTTTATTGAAAAGCCTATAGCCGTTGATGCTCCTGGAATTCGCCAAGTTTTAGCTACAGCAGAAGAAGCTCAAAAGAAGAAATTAAATGTTGTAGTGGGTCTACAACGAAGATATCAAAATAACTACCGCGATTTAATAAAACAAATTCATGGAGGAGCTATTGGCAAAGTCCAATCTGGACAAGTATATTGGAATAGTGGAGGGGTTTGGGTAAAGCCAAGACAAGAAGGTCAAACAGAAATGGAATACCAAATGAGAAACTGGTACTATTTCAATTGGTTATGCGGAGACCATATTGTGGAACAACATGTTCATCAATTGGATGTTGCAAATTGGGTACTTAACGACCATCCGGTTTCAGCTCAAGGTACAGGGAGCAGAGCCTGGAGAACCGGAAAAGATTATGGTGAAATCTACGATAATCACGCCGTTGAGTTTACCTATGCTAATGATGCAGTAATTTATAGTCAGTGCCGACATTTTGAAGGAACATCAAATAGAGTTGATGAAAGCTTTCAGGGAACAGGAGGAAGAGTTTATCTTTCAGCGTCTAATAAAGGAGTTTTATGGGATCAAAATGGCAAACAAATCTATAATTACCAAGGAAAGGGAGATCCAAATCCCTATCAAACTGAACACGATGAGCTCTTTGAAGCCATTGCAAAAGGTGAATACAAGTTCCACGATGCAGAACGGGGTGCATATAGTACATTTACAGGAATCTTAGGTAGGATGGCCACATATTCTGGAAAAGTTTTGAAATGGGATGAAGCCTTAACCTCAAATATAAGCTTAATGCCCGATACATTAAGTTGGGATGCTTTACCAAAGGTTCTACCTGATGAAAATGGATTATATCCTTTTGCTCAACCAGGTAAAACACAGGTTATCTAGAGATATTTAAATTGAGAAATACCCTTATAGTATTTTTGCTTCTTGTTTCTTGCTTTTGTTTTTCGGCTTTTCAAAAACAAAAGCAAGAGCATTTTACAATAATGGGACAAGCACAAGGAACTACTTATCTTATATCTTATTATTGTGAAAAGGAAAAGATATCAAAAAGGGAGATAGATAGTATCTTCCTTGTAATTGATAACTCCATGTCTTTATATAATCCTCACTCTTTAATCTCACAAATCAATCAATCATCGACAGGCGGAAATCTAGATCCGCATTTTCTTACGGTTATGCACAAAGCTATTCAAATCAATGAAGAAACGGATGGTATATTTGACGTTACCGTAGCACCATTGGTTGCTGTATGGGGATTTTCTTCAGAAAAAATCAAAGCGCTTCCAGATAGTGCTGTATTATCACAAATCTTGCCTTTGGTAGGCATGGAAAATATCAAATTAGATGGAACTTATTTAAGTAAATTAAAGCCAAAGACAAAAATCGATTTAAATGGAATTGCTCCTGGTTATACAGTTGAAGTGTTAGCCGATTACTTTATTAGCAAAGACATTGAGAATTTTATAATTGAAGTAGGAGGGGAATTAAGAGCAGAAGGGAAGAAACCAAATGGCGATTTTTTCCGTGTAGGCATTGAAGGGCCGATAAATTCGACAGATAGCCAAGCTAAAATTAAACATATTGCCCAATTAAAAGGAAAAGCACTAGCTACCTCGGGCAGCTATCGACATTACATACAATATGGTAAAGAAAGATTAAGCCATATTATTAACCCGAAAACTGGTCGTCCAATTCAATCAGAAATATTATCGGCAACCGTACTTACAAGTGATGCAACATTTGCTGATGGCTATGCAAGTGCATTTATGGTGATGGGAATAAAAAACGCCTTTCAATTTCTGGATCGGCACGCTGATTTGGAAGCTTATTTTGTGTATAGAAACGAACAAGGAAAGGTTGTGGATACGATGTCCAATGGGTTTAAATTAGTTCTAAAAAATTAAAATGAGTTACTATATACGTATTATAAGAGTATGACCGGTATCTGGGCTGATGCATGTGTGTCTGGAAAACACAAAAAAAAATCACTAATCAATATTTGTTTTGAAATTAATTCATTTTAAAAAGCAAAAATTTATTTATTGAAAATGGAAAAAAAACATTTTGAAATAGGTTTTCAATAAATAATCAACTACATTTAATTTAAAAAATACACACAAAATTTATAACCCATTTTTATTAAATAGAAATATGAACGCGAGTATACGCTTTAAATTATCTTTTATGATGTTCCTCGAATTTTTTGTTTGGGGTGCATGGTTCGTTACATTAGGAACATTCTTATTTGGTACATATAATGCCTCGGGCACTCAAGTAGGAACTGCTTTTTTAACTCAATCTTTTGGGGCAATACTTGCACCGTTCATTGTTGGAATTATTGCAGATCGTTACTTTCCTGCGCAACGTATTTTTGCATTATTACATATCGTTGGTGGTATTCTATTATGGTTTGCTGGACAGGCACAAAACTTTGAAGCCTTCTTTCCAATTATATTAGTTTATATGATTTTGTTTATGCCAACCTTAGCACTTGCTAACTCTATCGCATTCAGACAAATGACCAATACTGAAAAACAATTTCCACCAATCCGGATATTAGGTACTGCTGGTTGGATTATCGCAGGATTGCTAATAAGCTATTTAGCATGGGATAAGCATGATTCAGGTGAATTAGATAACACCTTTAAAATGGCTGCGATTGCATCCATAATATTAGGATTATTTTCCTTTACCTTGCCCAATACGCCTCCAATGAAAAAAGGAGAAAAAATCTCTATAGGAGAAATCTTAGGATTAGATGCAATACGTTTACTGAAAAACAAGTCCTATTTAATCTTTTTCTTGTCATCAATTGCTATTTGTATTCCTTTGGCCTTTTATTATAATTTTACTAATGCATTTTTATCTGAAGTAGAAGTTGCTGCTCCAACCGCCATACAATCTTTGGGACAGGTTTCTGAGTTTTTATTTATGCTAGTAATGCCCATACTTTTTATTCGCTTTGGTGTTAAAAAAATGCTTGCGTTTGGTATGATAGCGTGGGTTCTTCGCTATGTTTTTTTTGCATATGGAAATGCAGATGCAGGTTACTGGATGCTAATTGGAGGAATTGTACTTCATGGAATTTGCTATGATTTCTTCTTTGTAACCGGACAAATCTATACAGATAATTTGGCTGGTGAACGATTCAAGTCCGCTGCTCAAGGTATGATTACGTTAGCTACTTACGGAGTCGGTATGCTAATCGGATCCATTATTTCAGGTCCAATTGTAGATAGTTATTTAAATAGCGATGGCAGTCATAACTGGCAAGGAATATGGCTAATACCAGCAGCTATAGCTGCAGTTGTTGTTGTGTTATTTATTTTGTTTTTTGGCGATAAGAACAAAAAACAAATAGTTATGGAAAATGAATTTTTAACAAATGATAATATATAAATTATGGCAGAGAATACTTATGATGCAATCGTAATTGGCTCCGGAATTAGTGGAGGCTGGGCTGCAAAAGAATTAACTGAAAAAGGATTAAAAACAATTGTTTTAGAAAGAGGATGGAATGTAGAACACGTTAAGGACTATCAAAACAATACCAAAGCTCCTTGGGAGTTTCCTCATCGTGGTGGCCGTACACAAGAGATGATTAAAGATTATCCCGTATTAAAGCGTGATTACCCCCTCAACGAAAAAAACTTAAAGTTTTGGGTTAATGAAAAGGACAGTCCGTATACCGAAACAAAACGATTTGATTGGTTCCGCGGCTATCAAGTGGGAGGTCGTTCGTTAACTTGGGGACGCCAAAGTTACCGATGGAGCGATTTAGATTTCGAAGCTAATGGAAAGGAAGGCGTTGGTGTTGATTGGCCTATCCGTTATAAGGATATTGCTCCTTGGTATAGTTATGCTGAGAAATTTGCTGGAATTAGCGGGAATAAAGATGGATTGGCGGTATTACCTGATGGAGATTTTATGCCTCCAATGGAAATGAATGTTGTTGAAAAAGATATTGCCGGACGGATAAAAAAACACTATAACAATAACCGGCATATGATTATTGGCAGAACTGCAAATATCACTCAACCTCACCATGATAGGGTTAATTGCCAATATCAAAATAAATGCTGGCAAGGATGTAATTTTGGCGCTTATTTCAGTACGCAATCTGCCACCTTACCAGCTGCAGCAAAAACGGGAAATTTGACTTTACGACCATTTTCCATAGTTACCCAAATACTTTATGATAAGGATACAAAAAAGGCAACCGGTGTAGAAATCATCGATGCTGAAACTAATCAAACTTATCAATACTTTGCCAAAATAGTTTTTGTTTGCGCTTCTACATTAAACTCCTCATGGGTATTAATGAATTCTGCAACCGACGTTTGGGATGGTGGATTAGGAAGTAGCAGTGGTGAATTAGGACATAATGTAATGGACCATCACTTCCGTCTAGGTGCAGGAGGAAGAATAGAAGGTTTTGATGACCGCTATTATTATGGATCAAGACCTAATGGTATTTATATTCCTCGCTATCGAAATGTTGGAGATGACAAACGTGATTATTTGCGAGGTTTTGGCTACCAAGGCGGTGCAGGTAGAAGTGGCTGGTCAAGATTTGTCGCTGAAATGAATATTGGGGCAGAGTTAAAGGATACGCTTAGTGAACCGGGTGATTGGACAATTGGAATTACTGCTTTTGGTGAAATTCTTCCTAACCATGATAACAAAATCACGCTAGATAAAGAGAAAAAAGACAAATGGGGCCTTCCGGTTTTAGCTATGGATTGTGAGCTAAAAGAGAATGAATTGAAAATGCGAAAAGATATGATGCAAGATGCAAAGGAAATGCTTGAAGCTTCTAATGTTAAAGACGTATATACTTATGATTCAGGTTACTTTTTCGGTCAAGGAATTCACGAAATGGGTACTGCAAGAATGGGACATGATCCTAAAACCTCAGTTTTAAATAAACATAACCAAGTTTGGGATGCTTTAAATGTTTTTGTAACTGATGGTTCTTGTATGGCATCAGCTGCTGCGGTAAATCCTTCACTTACCTATATGGCTTTGACAGCTCGTGCTGTAGACTATGCAGTAAGTGAATTAAAAAAACAAAATCTTTAATCTATAAATATAATAAAATGAATAGAAGAGACGCAATTAACCGCGTAGCATGGATTTTCGGCGGTACAATTATAGGCGGACAATTATTTATTGAAGGTTGTACCCGGCCGGCAACGAAGGATGTAGCAAGTTTATTTGAAAAAACACAAACAGACTTTTTAGGAGAGATTGCTGATACCATTTTACCAGCAACGAAGACACCAGGAGCTAAAGAAGCAGGAGTGGGAGAATTTATTCCCATAATGGTACGTGATTGCTATACCGAAGAAGACCAAAAAGTATTTGTTGAAGGCTTAACAAAACTGGAAGAGGCTGCCAATAAAAAATATAAAAAGAATTTTCAGCAATTAGGTGCAGAAGATCGTACTGCCTTTTTAATTGAGTTGGATAAAGAACAGATTGAATACCAAAAAAACAAAAAAGAAGACGAACCTAACCATTATTTTAGAATGATGAAGGAATTAACCATGTTAGGGTATTTCACTTCTGAACTGGGTGCTACAAAAGCCTTAAGATATAATCCTATTCCAGGGCGATATGATGGAAATATCCCTTACAAAAAGGGGGATAAAGCTTGGGCTTAGTTTAACTTTTTAATCTTTAAACGTAACGAATTACCAATAACTATTACATCTGAAGAAGCCATTGCCAAAGCTGCCAACATTGGACCCAAAAAGCCTAAAGCAGCTAAAGGGATTGCAAAGATATTATAAAAGAATGCCCAAAAGAGATTTTGCTTAATAGTGATTAACGTATGTTTCCCTACTTTCAAAAGGGTAATAACTGATTTTAATTCATTATTAAGCAAGATTACTTTAGCAGATTGAATGGCTACCTGACTAGCATTTCCCAATGATATGCCAACATGTGCTGTAGTAAGGGCAGGGGCATCATTTATACCGTCACCGACCATTGCAGTTATACCTTTTTTCTTAAAGGAATCAATAATATCGAGCTTTTCTTGTGGCAATTTCTCAGAAAACACCATATCAATTCCTAACACCTTGGCAAGTGACTCACATTTTTCCTTTCGATCACCACTCAGCAGGATAGGCGTTATCTTTTGATGCTTTAATGTGTCTATCAATTCTTTAGCATCTGGCCTTAATTCATCCTCAATTGAGATTTTACTGATTATCTTTCCATTTCTTTTTAAATAAATATCAAAATCAACTTCCTTAGTTTGAGCAGTTATAATTTTATTTGAACCAATTTCATAGGTGTACCCATCCTTGTCAATGGCTTTTATACCCATTCCTTTAACTTCATTAACTTCAGTAAATATGAATTTATGGTTTGCTTGAGCTTGTAATTCTTTAACCAAGGATCGAGCAACCGGATGATTAGAATAGCTTTCAAGTCCAACAATTATAGAAGCCGCTTCATTTTTGCTTATACCGACAACTTCTAACGTTTTAATAATAAAATCTCCAGTTGTCAGGGTACCAGTTTTATCGAAGACCATATATTTTAAATTTGCCATTTCCTCAACCGTTGCGCCGCCTTTAATTAAAATACCTTTTTTTGCACCTCTTCCTAAACCGACCATTACAGCAGTAGGGGTAGCCAAGCCCATTGCACAGGGACAAGAAATTACAAGAACTGCAATTGCACGCATAATAGCTTCACTTAACTCGATATTAAATGCAAAATATGAAAGAACAAAAGTTAAAAGAGAAATGCTAACCACCACCGGAACAAATACCCCTGCAACGCGATCACCCAAACGCTGAATAGAAGGTTTAGACGCTTGTGCTTTCTTCATTATTTCAATAATTTGTGAAAGAATTGAATGTTTCCCAACTTTAGTTGCAGTAATCTTAATACTTCCTTGTTCTACTATCGTTCCTCCAATAACTGAATCGTATTTAGTTTTCTCAACAGGAATACTTTCACCGGTTAATAAGGATTCATTTACAGAAGCATCACCCCAAATTATATCTCCATCAGCGGGAATTTTATCACCAGTGTTTATAAGTAAGGTATCTCCACTTTCTATCATTCGAGAATCGATTGTTTCATGTTCACCATCTTTAATTCTGATTGCTTTAATTTGTTGATATTTAATGAGATCTTTAATAGCAGAAGTGGTTTGGGAAACGGACCTTTTTTCAAAGACATTCCCTAATAATACTAAAGTGATAATTACAGCAGTAGTTTCGTAAAACATATAATTAGCACCTAAATTCAAAAAAGTGCCTATGAGACTATAAATAAATGCAGAAGTAAAACCAATAAAGACGAGAACATCCATATTTGGAACACCGCTTTTTATTGAATTAAACGCACTTTTACCAAAGTGAATAAATCCTAAAATAAATACGGGTAAACAAAGAAATAATTGAACATAAGCGTTATGGAGCCAATAAAAGGGTAAAAACATATGAGAAAATAGAGGAATAGCGAAAACTAAACTAAAATAGAATCGGTTTTCAATTTTATCATAAAATTTTTCTTTAGGGATATCCTCCGTTTCATACACTTTGAAACCGAGATTCTCAATGTCTTTAATTATTTCTGGTAAGGACCATTTCTTAATTCCAGTAAATTTAACTTCTTCATTCGCAAAGTCAACATGAATGTCTTGAAGTCCTTTTTTTTCTAACATTTTGTGAACAGAAAGTGCGCAGTTATTGCAATGCATTCCTGTAACATTCAGTTCTACTAAGTCATTTTCTTGGATCATGGACGTTTGGTTCTTTTATTAATAGCAAAATTACTATAATAGAACATTTAATAAGATAATAAAGTCAGGATAAAATAGTACTTTTCACGGAATTAACATTTTCTAATTATGGAAACTCAATCTATTCCAATCTATAAAAGTTCTTCTAATATTTTAGAGGAAGAAGATTTCTTCAATATAAAATGGTTTGATTTAAATATTGATACATTGGAAAAAATAACAAAACCTCATCGTCATGATTATTTTAATATTTATTTTTTAGTATCGGGTGAAACAATCCAGTTTATTGATTTTCATGAATATAAGGTGCAAGCTAACGCTTTAATCGTAATGCGGCCTGAGCAGATTCATTTTCATGTAAAAGCAAGAAACGCAAAACTTCTTCGAATAAAATTTAAAGAGCAATTTTTGATATCCTTACCAAGTAAAAATAATTGGCATGATATATTCAGCATGGATGTTATTGAAATGGAAAAAAGCAGTATGGATAGCTTTATGAATTTCATTAATCTGATAATTATAGAATATGATTCAATTCTAAAAAACAAGGAGATACTCTCAAAACTTTTTAGCGCATTGCTTGATAAAATATTGCTTCATTTAAAGCAGAATGAACCTCAAGAAAGAAAGAAGTACAATATAATTTATAAAAACTTTAAGCAATTGGTTGATGCCCATGCTTTGGAAGAAGTAAAAGTAAGCGATTATGCCAAACGTATTTTTGTCTCTGCTGGACATTTAAATGATGTAGTAAAAAAGGTTACAGGCAAGAATGCAAAAACAATTATAAATGAGCAAAGAATTTTAGAGGCTAAAAGATTGTTATTTTGGACAAACACTCCAATTCGTGAAGTAGCCTATAGAACCGGCTTTGAGGACCCTGCTTATTTCACACGTTTCTTCAGAAAATACACAGGCATTTTGCCAAGTGATTTTCAAAGAAAGGATTAATCTACTTTGAGTAAAAAAATTATGTTTTTCGGATATTTATCCGTTTAATTAAATGATTAAAATCCTTTTCAAGAATAAGATTGGCGCGATAACGTGTAGGTAATATATTCTTTAAAAGATTGGGTTTATTAATTTCATTCCAAATCTCTTTAGCAGTATTAATCGATTCTGTATGATTCAAATTAGCAAACTTATGGAAATAGGAGTCAGTTTTTTGAAAAGCAGTTTTTTGAAGGGAAAGAAAACGATTGACATACCAATTTAAAAGATTCTTTTCATTTGAATGAACATAAATTGAAAAGTCGAAAAAATCAGAAACAAATATTCTAGGGCCTCGATGTTGCCTGGTTAAGTTTACTTGCAAAACATTAATACCTTCTATAATAACAATATCAGGTGAATTAATTAATTGAGTTTGTTCTTCAAGAACATCATATTCTAAATGTGAATAGATAGGAGCTAGAATCTCTTTTTTACCCGATTTGATATCAGCAAGAAACCGAATAAGGCGACGAGTATCATAGCTCTCGGGAAATCCTTTCCGATTTAATATACCTTTGCTTTCTAATATTCTATTGGGATAAAGAAATCCATCCGTTGTAACTAAATCAACTTGGGGTTTAGTAGGGGCCAAGGAAAGAACTTTTTGAAGAACCCTTGCTGTTGTACTCTTGCCGGCAGCAACGCTGCCTGCTATACCAATTATAAAAGGCAGTTTAAGGCTGTTATCTTTGAGAAATTTACTAGATTCAGCATGAAGCTGTCGAGCTTGACCTATATGAATGTTTAATAGATGACTTAATGGAAAATATACTTCTTGAATTTCATTAAGGGTTAGCGGCTCATTCAGGGCATTTAAAGAACCAATATCCTCATTGGATAAATTATAGGATATTGATCCGTTTAATTCCTTCCAACGTTCGCGATCAATTCCTATATAAGGGGAATATTGTTCATCATTTTTAAATTGGATCATGCAATGTTTATAAAAATTTACAGACTATAATTATTTATTTACCAAGTTTGAATTTATTACAATGGGATGTTGCATAAGTTTATGAATAGGGCATTTATCTGCAATCGCTAAGATTCGTTGCTTCTGTTCCTCATTCAAATCACCAATTAGTTCAATATTCACATTAATAAAGGTTGTTTGTTGTTGATGGCTAAGCTGGACTTCCAGATTTAAATCCATATTAATCATTTCTAGATGCCACTCTTTACGGTCGGCATACATCCGCATTGTCATTGCTTTACAAGCAGCAAGCGAAGAGAGGAACAATTCAAAAGGAGCAAAACCTAAATCTTTACCTCCCATTGATTCTGGTTCATCTGCAATAAGAAGATACCGATCATTGGAAATCTCAGTTTTATAAGTACTCTTACCTATACAGGCAGTTAATTTGTAGATCATTCCTTTTATTTATAATTCGGTTTGCAGGCCAAGTAAAATCAATTTAGCTGCGTTCGGATTAGTTGCCAATGGAACATTATGCACATCACAAATTCTCATAAGCATTTGAATATCGGGCTCATGGGGATGTTTACCTAAAGGGTCTCGAAAAAAAATTACTGCACTCAGCAAGCCTTCTGCTGCCATTGCCGCTATCTGCGCGTCGCCCCCGTTCGGACCACTTAATTTACAGTCAACATGTAAACCAGTTTCAATAATTTTTTTTCCTGTTGTGCCCGTAGCTACCAAATTGAATCTATCAAGTTTATCATAGTTTATTTTAACAAACTCAATAATTTCAGCTTTTTTGCCATCGTGTGCAATTAATGCAATTGTTTTCTTGTTTTTCATTTTATCCGAAAAATATATAAGCTACAATAATCGCTGCAATAACTCCTGCCAGTTCAGCCAATAAGGCACATGGTAATGCATGTCTGGTTTTCTTTATTGAAACCGAACCGAAATATACTGCTAATACATAAAATGTGGTTTCAGTAGAACCTTGAATCACACAGGCCACCCGCGCCGCAAAATCATCTGCGCCCTTTGCATTCATTAAGTCAACCATTAAACCTCTGGCACCACTTCCACTCAATGGCTTCATAAATGCAACAGGTAAGGCTTCAACAAATTTTGTATCTGCCCCAAACCAAGCAACAACAGCACTAACCCCTTGTACAAGGTAATCCATAACACCAGCTTCACGAAAAACACCTACGGCAACCAGAATACCAACTAAATACGGTATAATTTTTACTGCAACGTCAAAACCTTCTTTAGCTCCTTCTATAAAGTTTTCATACACATTAACTTTACGGAACATAGCTAATGTAATAAAAGATACAATGATTCCAAATAAAACTATATTTCCACCAACTTTAGAAATTACACCAATTTGTTCTTGCGGTAATGTGTTAAAATAAAAAAGTAAGCCACCAATAAATAAGGAAATGCCTCCTAAGTAAGCGATTACGATTTTATTAAATAAATTGATTCTTTGATAAATTGCAACTGTTATCAAGCCCACTATGGTAGAGAAAAAAGTTGCAATTAAAATAGGAATAAACACATCGGAAGGGTCGGCTGCTCCAGCTTCCTTCCTATAGGCCATGATACTAATGGGTATAAGAGTTAAACTTGAAGCATTAAGAACCAAAAACATAATTTGAGCATTTGTTGCAGTTTCTTTTGTAGGATTTAGCTCTTGGAGCTCCTTCATTGCTTTTAAACCTAAAGGAGTAGCAGCATTATCCAGTCCAAGCATATTAGCGGAAAAATTCATTAAAATGGAACCGAATGCAGGATGGTTTTTAGGAATTTCAGGAAATAGTTTATGAAAAAAGGGACCCACAGCCTTTGCAAAAACTTGTATCATTCCTCCTTTTTCTCCAATCTTCATAACTCCGAGCCAAAAGGCCATTAAACCAATTAGGCCCAAAGAAATATCAGCGGCAGTTTTTGCACTATCAAAAGTGCCGCTAATGATACGTTGAAAAATATCAATATCACCAAGAAATATGAGTTTAAATAATGCAACACCGAATGCGATTAAAAAAAATGAAATCCAGACGTAATTTAAAGCCATATTATCGATTTGGTCAGTAAATGTAAGATTTTAATCAACTAAATCAAATCCTCACCCGAATAGCTTATGATAGTTCCATTATACGTCTTTGTAAAGGTCATCTATTTGCTCTGCATATTTTTTTTCAATTACCTTGCGTTTAGCTTTTAGAGTAGGTGTTAGTTCTCCATCCTCAATAGAAAAAGGGGTACGTTTAACAATAAAATTTTTAATCCTTTCAAACTTAGCTAACTCAGTAGATAAGCGTTTAATGTCTTCATTGATCCAAGAAAGTATATCAGGCTCCAATATAAATTTTTCGGATCGTTCAAAAAACTCCTGTCCTAAGTTGAAATCAGCTTTCAAGCTTTCCTGAGATGGTACTACGATAGCAGTAATATATTCTCGTTTATCACCAATTAGAAAGATCTGTTCTATTTTGTTGCTTTTCAAATAGGTGTTTTCCACTGGAGTGGGGTAAATATTTTTTCCAAAGGCATTAACCAGCATATTCTTTAAGCGATCTGTAATCTGCAGATTCCCTTTATAAAACCTGCCAATGTCTCCTGTATGGAACCAGCCGTCTTTGTCAATAACATTAGCTGTTTCTTCCGGTTTATTCCAATAACCTTTCATGACGCAATGGCCACGTACAACAATTTCACCTTCCAAACATTCAAAAAGAGGGTTAAAAGATTCAAAAGTCTGAACAGCATACATTTCCAGTGTTTCATAGTTTTGAATACCTATTTCAATTCCTGGAACCACTCTTCCTACTGTGCCATAAACCTGACGATGATATTCCGTAACTGATACAATAGGAGAGGTTTCTGTTAAACCAAAGCCTTCCAGAATTTTAATTCCGAGGTTCCCAAAGAACTCCCCGATATTTTGGGGCAAAGCACCACCACCCGATATCAGAAATTTAAGGCGACCGCCCGTTTTTGCTTTTATTTTACTAAAAACCAATTTTTCGGCTAAATTACGTTTCAAGCTCAATAAAGGGCCAGGTTTTTTTCCACTTTCTATACTATTTCTATGCTTCTTTCCAATATCCAAGGCCCATAAAAATATTTTGGTTTTCGTTCCTCCAGCTTTCGTACCACTTTGTAAGGCTTTGTCATGTATGCGCTCCAACAGCCGGGGTACGCAGTTAAGTACAGTTGGTTTAACTTCTTCCATATTTTTTGCTAATAGCTCTAAGCTTTGTGCGAAAGCTATTCTACAGCCACAAGCTAAGCATACATGATATGTTGCAGTTCTCTCAAAAACATGCGAAAGAGGAAGAAAAGACAAAAATAATTCATGTTGATCAATCACCGGAATCAGATCCAGCGCCACGCGTACATTATTCACCAGATTTGAATGTGTAAGCATGACACCTTTTGGCGTGCCGGTAGTGCCCGATGTATAGATGAATGTTGACACGTCAGAAGGAATAATGGCTTCGCATGCAGCAATAATATCTCGTTCAAGTGTTGGAAATACTTTTTTTCCTTCGTCGATAAGTGCAGTAAAAGACATCACACCAGCAGAAAGGCTGGTGTTTTTTATAATATTTTCATATTCAGTGAAGTTAACAATAATCCTTGTTAGGCACTCACAAGAGTTCGCCACTTTAATAATCTTCTTTAATAAAAAAGGGCTTCCTATGAGAATAGTTTTAGCACCGCTATCATTGAGAATGTATTCTACATCGCTTTCCGGAAGAGTGGGATAGATGGATACATTAATAGCACCTATTTGTTGTAGGCCTTGATCGAAATAAAGATACTGCGGGCTGTTTTCCATCAATAATGCGATTCGATCACCTTTTTTGATTCCAACAGCCAATAGATAGGCAGAAACTGCATTTATATAGTCGTAAGCAGTTCTATACGATATTTCTATCCAGTTATGTTCTTTTTTTTCTAATAAAAAAGGATGGTCTAGAGGGTGTATATTCTTAACAACATTGCGCAATAAATCTGGCACTGTCATCTCTGGGGTAACTGGATTCATATCTTTATGCTTATAATGAGTATACAAACATAAAAAAAAATAATTTACAGAAAATTAATGTATTGTTTTTATTGAGTTAAACTGAAGGTAAACAAGTCAAACTGCAAAACTTTCACCACAAGCACATGAGCGAGAAGCATTGGGATTGTTAAAGATAAAGCCCTTTCCTGTAAGTCCATCTGAAAAGTCTAATTCAGTACCCGCTAAATAAAGAAAAGATTTAATATTAAGCACAATCTTTATGCCTTTATCTTCAAATACCTGATCGTCTTTTAAATCTTGGTTATCAAAATTCAATTGGTAGGTTAGTCCTGAACAACCACCGCTATCTACTGAAACACGGACAAAAAAAGAAGGATCATAATTTTCTTCTTTCATTATACTTTCAATGCGGAGTTTTGCTTTATCAGTTATTGTAATCATAATACAAATATCAACATTATTTTTTAAAGCCTTATATACAGTATGTCATCAAAAAATGAAATTAATTAATCAATCAATTATTCCCTTTTTGTAAAGTTGCCAAGTTGGCGACTCTTCCCTCAATTCATTTACTTTTTTTGAGAGAAGCTCAATCGCCAAATCGATTTCTTCTTTTATATTAAATCTACCAAGACTTAACCGTAAGGATGCATGTGCATCATCTCTAGTCAATCCCATTGCTAATAATACATGGGATGGATCTAATGATCCGGTTGAGCAAGCAGAGCCAGAGGCCATAGCGATTTTTTGAAGGCTTACCATTATTTGTTCGGCCTTTAAAAAGCGAAAAGTAATATTTAAAACATGCGATAACCGATTGCTTTCTAATCCATTAATATATGTTTCTTCAAGTCTTAATAAAGATTTTTCCACATGCAATCGTAAAGCCTGCAATCGGTTTTCATCTTCTAACATAAGTTCTTTGCATAAAAGCGCAGCAGCGCCCATACCAACAATTCCTGGTACATTCAAGGTTCCACCTCGCAAAGAGCTTTCCTGCCCTCCACCAGTAATTAATGGTTCAATTTGTATCCGCTTTGCTTTTCTTCTAACATAAAGCGCTCCTATTCCTTTAGGACCATATATTTTATGAGCGCTAAAAGCCATTAGGTCAATTGCTGTATTTTTTAAAGATATTGGTATTTTACCGACCGACTGAGTTGCGTCGCAGAAAAATAGTATATTGTTTTGCGAGCAAATTTCAGCTATTTTATCAATAGGATGAATAACACCTGTTTCATTGTTTGCATGCATCAGCGATATAAGGATCGTATCCTTTCGTATCGCAGCTTTTAAATTTTGTAAATCTATATTCCCGGAACGATCAACTGTTAAGTAAGTAATATCAGCTCCTTTCTTTTCAAGCGTTCGGCATACATCAAGGACAGCCTTATGTTCGGTTTCACACGTAATAATATGCTTGCCAACTGATTGATAGCGTTCAAATATACCTTTAATGGCCATATTAATTGCTTCGGTGGCTCCTGAAGTAAATGTTATTTCCCGATCGGTTGCACCAATCAGTTCAGCTACTCTTAACCGTGCTGTTTGTACTCCTTCTGCAGCTTTTTTACCAAAGGTATGATTCGTACTAGATGCATTCCCATAATCTTCTAAAAAGAAAGGTAACATCTGTTCTAACACTCTTGGGTCAGTTCTTGTTGTTGCATTATTATCTAAATAAATAGTAGTTAACATACCTGATTCATTTATTTTAAGCAATTGCGAATTTTTATTCGTTAATTAAAACAAATTTGATGAATTAAAATCTATTAATAACAGAAATGAATAAAATAGAGCATATTGGTATCGCTGTTAAGAATCTAGAACTAGGGATTAATAAATACGAACAAATTCTCCAGACTCCTTGCTATAAAACAGAGACAGTCGAAAAAGAATCGGTTAAAACAGCCTTTTTTAAAATCGGAGATAGCAAAATCGAGTTATTACAAGCTTTAAACAATCAGGGTCCAGTTTATGATTTTATTGAAAAACGGGGAGAAGGAATTCATCACATTGCTTATGAAGTCAGCGATATAAAAAAAGAAATGATACGTTTTAAAGAAGAAGGTTTCCGTTTATTAAACGATGAACCAAAGCTGGGAGCTGATAATAAATGGGTTTGTTTTATTCATCCAAAAGATTCAAATGGTGTTTTAACCGAACTGGTTCAAAGCGTTTCATAAGTTAAATTAGATTCCCATTTCTTTTAATAAAAAATTAGCATGATCAATCTTATCAGCTACCCAGAGAACGTATCTGATATCGACACCAATCGACCGACTGTAATTTTCATTCCATGCAAAGTCGTTAATAGTTGCGTCATAAGCGCGGTCAAAGTTTACACCGATTAACTCTCCTTTGGAATTCATAATTGGTGATCCGGAATTGCCACCCGTTGTATCCATATTGTATAATAGATTTACAGGAACATCATTTAATTCTTTCATGGCATAATTGCCAAAATTTTTTGCTTCCCATTCTTCCCTAATTTTTGCTGGATATAGAAAATCAGGATTGTTCAAGACTCCTTTTTCAATTACCCCGCGAATGGTTGTAAATGGAGCCATATAGGTAGCATCGGCAGGAGAGTAGCCACGTATGTATCCGTAGGTCAAACGTAAGGTGCTATTTGCATCGGGAATAAAATTCCTCTTTTGAAATTGTTCTTTAACGGCAACATAATCACCCATCAGTTTGTTTAACACGCCTTCACGACGATCTAATTCCGGTTTAATTGCTGATATCTGTATCTGCAGATCATATTGAAATTGCATTAGCTTGTCTGAGTAATTGAGAACGGAGTTAGGGGATTGAAGAAGATTATTGAATACATACTCCTGATCTTTTAATTTGCTATTCGTCAATGATTCTTTGGCAAATCGTACTAAGTCCTTTCTTTTTGCTACAGCTGTAACAGGCTGATTGTTTGGTAATTTAGAGGCATCAATTAACATCTTTGTGAAGATTGCACTGTCTGTGCTGAAATTGTAACTTTCATAAATTCCGGTAAGAGACTCTTTTAAACGAGGTAAATTGGCTTTGAAAAAATCATTCTTATTTTTGCTGTTATTAAGAGCGGTTTTAAAAGAATTAATGTACCTGGAAACGTTTAATAAACTTGTGCTTGAATAGATTTGCCCGAACCACATTTCCCGTTCTGCATCTGTAAAGATTTCTTTATAGAGCTCATCAATATCATTCATTAAACTGCCATGCTTTGCCTTTAACGTTGGATCACTGTCTATAAATTTTGCAAGAGCCAGGTCTTCGTCTTCTTTATTTTTAATTAATTGGATTGATTTAAGCCCTTTTATTTTGCCTTGGTAGTTCTTCATTACATTCGCATTCCGTTTAATACGGGTTGCCAGACTCAATTC
>Ga0160445_100249_pt1 | contig 38513 bp, 32 predicted proteins | sample HID1972M_E1MG_FD_108215 | JGI IMG/M metagenome (GOLD analysis project Ga0160445, IMG submission 108215) | Enriched pill bug-associated microbial communities from UW Madison campus, WI, USA - HID1972M_E1 MG | ecosystem: Host-associated > Arthropoda: Insects > Digestive system > Unclassified ... | reverse complement strand
TTATAATAGAGAACGAATCTAAGAAATACAATAATGGCTAAAAAAGGTAACAGAGTTCAAGTAATTTTAGAATGCACTGAACACAAAGAAAGTGGTCAACCGGGAATGTCTCGGTATATTACCACCAAAAACAAGAAAAACACAACAGAGCGTTTGGAAATGAAGAAATTCAATCCAGTGCTTCGTAAAGTTACTCTTCATAAAGAAATTAAATAATATCTTTTTTACGCGCTCGGCGCATAAAAGCTTAAAGAAATGGCAAAAAAATCAGTTGCATCCCTGAAATCAGGAAAAGGTAAAGATTATACAAAAGTTATTACAGCTGTTCGCTCACCAAAAACAGGAGCTTACTCTTTTAAAGAGCTTATAGCACACAATGATCAAATTAAAGCAGCAGTAGAAGTTGCAAAAGAACTTGTGGAAGCTGCTCCAGCTGAGTAATTTAGTTTATTAAAATCTTTTATAAGCCGTTCCAATAAATTGGAAGGGCTTTTTTATTTTATACATTAGCAAAATTCCTATCTTTATTATATTCATTATATAATTATGGCATTATTCGATTTTTTTAAAAAGAAGGAAAAACCCACGGTAGAAGCTCAAGAAGCCCTTGATAAGGGTTTAGAAAAAACTAAAGAAGGATTTCTTGCTAAAATTTCTAAAGCGGTAGTCGGGAAATCGACTGTTGATGAAGCTGTCCTAGACGAGTTGGAGGAAATTTTAGTTACTTCTGATGTAGGCGTAACAACAACACTTAAAATTATAGGAAGAATAGAAGCTCGGGTAGCGCGTGATAAGTATGTAAACACTTCTGAATTGAATCAGATTCTACGTGATGAAATTCAAGCTTTATTAGCCGAAAACAATAGTGATGATTTTGTTAATTTTGAATACGGCAAACACAAGCCTTATGTAATTATGGTTGTTGGTGTAAATGGTGTGGGCAAAACAACTACTATTGGTAAACTTGCGCATAAGTTAAAAGAAGGTGGAAATAAAGTTGTTTTAGGGGCAGCCGATACCTTCAGGGCAGCGGCTGTTGACCAAATTAAGGTGTGGGGCGAACGCGTTGGTGTTCGGGTAGTAGCCCAACCTATGGGATCAGACCCGGCTTCAGTAGCATATGATACTTTACAGTCTGCAGTAGCGAATAATGAAGATGTAGTTATTATTGATACAGCTGGACGGCTGCACAATAAGGTTGCCTTGATGAATGAATTGACCAAGATTAAAAATGTGATGCAAAAGGTTATACCCGATGCACCTCATGAAATATTGTTGGTTCTGGATGCATCAACGGGTCAAAATGCAATTGAACAATGCAAACAATTTACACAGGCTACAGATGTAAATGCTTTGGCGCTTACCAAACTCGACGGGACGGCAAAGGGAGGAGTAGTAATTGGAATTTCTGATCAATTTAAAATACCAGTAAAGTATATTGGCGTTGGTGAAAAAATAAATGATCTGCAATTATTCAACAAGAACGAGTTTGTAAACTCACTGTTTAAATAGAATGAAGACTAAAATAGCGGATATTGGTATCCAAAGAAAACCAAGAATAAATGTTGTTACCCTAGGTTGCTCTAAAAACATCCACGATAGTGAGGTCTTAATGGGGCAGTTAAAAGGAAACAGCATGAATGTTGTACATGAATCGCAGGATATCCAAGAGAATGATATTGTTGTAATTAATACTTGTGGCTTTATTGATAACGCAAAGCAAGAATCAATTGACACCATTCTGGAGTATAGTGCATTAAAAGATGAAGGAAAGTTAAAGAAAGTAATTGTAACAGGATGTCTTTCCGAGCGCTATAAACCAGAGCTTGAAAAAGAGATTCCCAATGTCGATAACTATTTTGGGACCAACGACTTGAAGGAATTACTGGAATCGGTTGGAGCCGATTATAAGCATGAACTTTTAGGGGAGCGTTTATTAACCACTCCTTCCCATTTTTCATATTTTAAGATTGCAGAAGGTTGTAATAGACCTTGCTCCTTTTGTGCAATTCCACTAATGCGGGGAAAACATGTTTCTAAGCCAATGGATTTGCTGGTTAAAGAAGCAAAACATTTAGCCAAGAACGGAACGAAAGAACTTATCCTTATTGCTCAGGACTTAACGTATTATGGACTGGATATTTATGGCAAGCGCAACCTAGCCGATTTATTACGAAACCTTTCAGATGTTGAAGGAATTGAATGGATTCGGTTGCAATATGCTTATCCTTCAGGATTTCCAATGGATATTTTGGATGCCATGAATGAACGAAGTAATATTTGTAATTACCTGGATATGCCTTTACAACATATTTCAGATAATATGCTAAAATCTATGCGCAGAGGAATCACCAAGCAAAAGACGCTTGATTTGGTTAATAGCATCCGTGACAAAGTTCCAACTATTGCCCTGAGAACCACTTTAATATGTGGTTATCCTGGTGAAACTGAACAAGATTTTGAAGAAATGAAGGATTGGGTTACAGAAAGTAAATTCGACCGCTTAGGTTGTTTTACCTATTCGCATGAAGAAAAAACTCATGCACATAATTTGATTGATGATGTTCCTGAAGAAATTAAAGAATCGCGTGTAGAAGAAATCATGGAAATTCAACAAGGAATTTCTTACGATATCAATCAGCAAAAAGTTGGGAAAACCTATAAAGTACTAATAGATAAAGTAGAAGGCGACTATTTTGTTGGTAGAACTGAATTTGATTCTCCTGAAGTAGATAATGAAGTTTTGATATCAAAATCTAACAATTATTTAACGGTTGGCCGCTATGCAGATGTTCGGATTGATCGTGCAGAAGATTTCGATTTATACGGGTCAATTGTAAAGTAATTAAATTTATGAAGGCAACTTATATTGATTATAGCGATACACTTAGCTTCTCGCCGCTATTAATTAAATATTTAGAAAACGATCCTCGTTTAAAGAACTTTTACGGTAACAGGCCAGATGAAGCTGGTTTTGCCAAACAGATTAATAATAAGTCATTTGCTCATCGTGCAATTTTGGTTAAAAGTTTGCTTGCACAACAAGAAAACTGCAATGCTTCTAAAGAATCCATTGCCAATATTCACTTGCTGGCTGAACCGAACGCTTATACCATTACTACAGGTCACCAACTAAATATTTTTACCGGTCCTTTATACTTTATTTTTAAAATAGCCACAACCATTAAATTGGCAACGGATTTAAAGGAGCAATTTCCAGAAAATAATTTCGTCCCTATTTACTGGATGGCCAGTGAAGATCATGATTTTGAAGAAATCAATCACACAAAGGCTTTCAATAGTACCATAAAATGGGAAAAAGAAGCTAAAGGCGCAACGGGCCGACTTAAGCTAAATGATATTCAGGAAGCCGTTAAAGCTTATCAAAATATATTGGGACTCTCTGATAACTCCTGTAAGTTATCGAAAATCATCGAAAATGCTTACCTGAACCAACCCAACCTAGCCGACGCAACCCGAAGCTTGGTTAATCAGTTATTCGGGGACTATGGATTAGTAACCATTGATGCCGATTCAACTGAACTAAAAGAGATCTTCATTCCAGTAATTAAAACTGATTTAATTGAACAAAACAGCTCTCGCGAGGTTGAAAAAACTTCAAAAGAACTGGAGAATATCCGATTTAAATCGCAAGTACATGTTCGCGATATCAACTTCTTTTATTTAGGAGATCAGTTTCGGGAACGAATAGTACTCAATAAAAACGGTGATTACGAAGTACTTAATCAAGATCTCCTGTTTACAAGGGAAGAGCTTATTCAGGAAATAGAAAAACATCCTGAGCGCTTCAGTCCCAATGTTATTATGCGCCCCGTTTATCAGGAAATCATCCTTCCTAATCTGGCCTATATTGGTGGAGGTGCAGAGATTAGTTACTGGATGCAATTAAAAGGAGTATTCGATCATTATAAACTTGAGTTTCCTATCTTAATTCCACGAAATTCTGCAATGGTTGCGGATGGCAAACTCAGCGAAAAAATATATCGTTTAAATTTCTCTTTTAAAAGCATTTTTAAAGAAACACGAGATCTTAAAAAAGAATATGTTAGGGTACACAGTAAACATCGTTTAAATTTAAATGATGAATGGCGGGAATTCACCTCTCTATTTGAGAAGATTAAATTAAGGGCGTATAAAATAGATCCGACTTTAGGACCAAGTACTGACGCTATTGAAGCACGGCTTAAAAAGGCAATTGATCGCCTGGAAAAAAAGCTTCTAAAGGCAGATCAAAACAATTATAGCGAAGCCCTAAATCAAATTGAGCGTATTAAAGATAAATTATTTCCTGATGGGATTCTTCAAGAACGTGCAGAAAATTTTGGAGTTTATTATGTGAAGTATGGAGATGATTTTATTAAAGAACTAGTGCGCCATTTTAAGCCCCTTGACTTTAAATTTACCGTACTCTATTAACTCTCTTCCTTTAACCATTTTTAACTATTTCCTTGGGATAACCAGCCTGATAACTCTTATGATATTGGGCTCATTATTTCTCTTTAGAATGGTTATTACGGTACCGCTTATAAATTTTAACGGCTATCATTAATAAAATTGAAAGAAAAATTAAGCCAGTCAAACCAAAAATCCAATTAACCGCGCTTTTTAATACCACAATAAACACAATTGCAAACAAAATAATTGTTGCCACTTCATTCCATAATCTGAGCTGCGTGGAAGTCCATTTACTTATCTCTGCTTTTAACAACCTCATGATACGCTGGCAAAGAAAATGATAAACAATTAAGCCTAATACAAAGCCAAGCTTTACACGCATCCATGGAGTTTGCAGGAGGGCAGGATTAAAATAAAACATAACCAAGCCCGCTACTATCGTTAAGTACATGGCTGGTGTGGTGATTACCCACCAAAGCTTACTTTCCATAATTATAAATTGCTTATGGAGAATCTGATATTCGTCAGCTGATTTCAGTTTAGCTTCTGTATGATAAACGAATAGCCGGACCATATAGAAGAGCCCGGCCATCCAGCAAATGACAAATATAATATGAATGGATTTAGCGTACAGGTAAACCACAATTTTAGTATCTATATTCTTTTATTAAATCTACTGCATATTTCACCTTATCGAATGAAAAATCAGGCATTATACCATGTCCAAGATTAAAGATATAACCATCTACCCCTCGCATACTTTCAAATAATTGAAGGATTCGTTTCTTTATTACCGGTTTATCGGCATAAAAGATATAAGGATCTAAGTTACCTTGAACTGCAATACCTTTAGGCAACGAGTCCTTTAAATCCCTCAAGTTCGCATTCCAATCAACAGAAATAACATCTGGATTTGTTTCCACCATTAAAGGATAAAAAACTGAGCTTCCTTTGGCAAAGGAAATAATTGGAACGTTTTTACGATTTAGCTTAGAAAGAATTTCTTTATTGTATTGATGTGAAAATTCTTTGTAATCATCCCATGAAAGTGCTTGTGCCCAACTGTCAAATAGTTGTAAAGCATTAACACCAGCTTCAATCTGCATATTTAAGTAATCGATTGTTACTTTAGTTATTTTAGCCAATATAAGATGGGCTAATTCTGGGTTATTATGTAAAAGAAGCTTGGTCTTTTTAAAGTCTTTGGAAGATCCTCCTTCAACCAAATAGCTTAAAACAGTAAATGGAGCGCCTGCAAAACCGATTAAAGGGATTTTTCCATTCAATCTGCTTTGAGTTTCTTTAATTGCTTCCGCTACATATTGCAAACGGTCAATAACGTTAGTTTCCAATGCTTCGGCATCAGCTTTAGAACGTACTGGGTTTGAGAACCGAGGCCCCACCCCTTGTTCAAAGGTTAAATTACCTCCCATTGCCTCAGCTGTAACTAATATATCAGAGAACAAGATTGCTGCATCAATTCCCAATAAATTAACCGGTAACATGGTTACATCAGCGGCAATTTCCGGGGTTTTACACATTTCAAGAAAGGAATATTTATTTTTAATTTCCCAATATTCGGGCATAAATCTTCCTGCTTGGCGCATCATCCAAACTGGCGGACGCTCGGTTTGCTGCGAATACGCAGCACGAATAAACAAACTGTTTTCTACGTTTTGGTTCACTTCTTTTTTGGTATTTCGTTTTCTATTCTATTAATAATCTGTGCTATTCTTGAACTAACTTCCAACTCGGAGGCTTTTGCTAAATAAGCCCGTACTCGTTCATAATCGTGCTTTCTTAAATTTATATTTGCCAAATGTACCAATATAATCGCTTTGTCATTTGGCCTCCGGAAAGGCAATCGAGAAGCTAATTGAAAATGACGCTCTGCTGCATCATCATCAAGAAGCTGCAAGGCCAAATTACCACTAATAAATTCATAGTAATTCCTTCGCTTCTTTCGAAGATATTCAGGATTCTTGATATCCTGCAACAATGTTCTTGCCTTGTCGTATTCTTTTTTTTGAAAAGCTTCCGAAGCTAGCACAACGGTACCTTCTTTGAAATGCGACCAAACTAAGTATGCCACTACGGCAACAAGCAAGGAAATTATTTGATAAGAGCGATGATATACCGCCCAAGCTATAAGCATCATTGCGATAACAATTAACGTCCATCGCCATTTTGATGTCATCATCTAATCTAAATTATGATCCGTAAATTTATATCCTACACCACGGATGGAATGGAAGTAAATAGGATTTTTCTGATCAGGTTCAAAATATTTACGGAAGGTAAGAATAAAATTATCGATGGTACGCGTAGATGGGTATACATCATAATTCCATACGGTTTCCAAGATCTGTTCTCTCGATACCGCTTCATTTTTACGATCAATAAGCAATTTAAGAAGCATTGCTTCTTTTTTTGTCAAGGCTGTAACAGTACCATCTGCGTGATGTAATTCAAAAGAATTAAAATGGATGGTTTTATCCCCTACCTTATAAGAATTCACTTCTTTAAGATCATTTCCGGTTAAGCTTCTACGAACAAGAATTCCCACACGCAAGATTAGCTCTTCCAGATTGAATGGCTTAACCAAATAATCATCAGCACCCTTTTTTAAGCCCATTACCCGATCTTCACTTGTATTTTTGGCAGTTAAGAACATAATAGGAACCTCTGTATTCTCCAATCGGATGGTTTCTGCCACCTGAAAGCCATCAATTTCTGGAATCATTACATCTAGAATGACAAGGTTGAAACGTTCTTCCTTAAATATTTTCAAAGCTTTTTTTCCATCGGTTGCGGTACTGACTTTATAGCCCTCCATTTCCAGATTTAACTTAATAGCTTCGAGTAAATGTTCTTCGTCTTCAACGAGAAGAATACGTTGTTTAGCTTGCTGCATAATGATTAAATGTTATTTCAAAAATAGTTCCTGAAGGTTTATTATCCTTTACCTTAATTTGTGCCTGATGTTTATCAAGCACGCTCTTTACTATATATAATCCCAAACCTGTGCCTTTTGTTTTTCTGGTATTTTCACTTCCAACACGGTAAAATTTATTAAATACATTTTTTTTCTCCTCTTCGCTAATTCCAATTCCAAAATCGGCTACTGAAAGCACCACCTCATTTTTCTCACGATATAATTTCACAGAAACCTGTTCACATGCAGGAGAATATTTGATAGCGTTTTCCACAAGATTGGTTACTACCGAAGATAATGCAAAACTATCGCCTTTCAAATAGATATCAGGCTCTACATTCAATTTAATGCTTTGTGTAGTACATGAATATACCTGCAAACGATCGGCAATCTTAATCACTGCTTCGGAGAAATTAAACGCTTCTTTTTGAAGCTGCACTTGTACACTATCTAATTTAGTGGCAATGAGTACATTCTCAACCAAATCATCCAATCGCTCAATATCTTTTAAAGAATTCCGCATAAATTGTTGCTGCTGATCCTTGTCTAATTCTCGTTTTAGGATGGTTTGAATATATAACTTTATAGATGCCAAAGGTGATTTTAATTCATGCGTAACCGATAGCATAAAATTATGTTGTTGTTGATGCAACTTTTTTTCACGTTCAAAAGCTTGTCGCAATTTAATTGCCCCAAAAATAAATATAATGAAAAAGAATATGCCTTCACCAATAAACATGGCTTTCCGTTCAGGAGCCAATTGAATAAGGAGCACACCCCACCAAATTAGCTGCGTAACAGCATAAAAAAACAAAAAATAGAAAAGAAAAAGCGGTTTACGCAGCATAGCGTTCACAAATTGAATTTCACAAAAATATCAATACTATTCGGTTTTAAGTAAACAGAAGAGAATTATGACACTAAAGCGAAGAAATTTAAGTATTTTAAGACCTTAATTCAAAACAAGGTCCCTAACTTTGGTCCCAGAGAGAATTTATGTCAGCATTTAACTATCGTGAAACCATCAAAAACATCCCTCATAAACCTGGTGTTTATCAATATTGGGATGAAAAAGGCAGCTTAATTTATATCGGAAAGGCTAAGGACCTTAAAAACCGAATAAATTCGTATTTCGTAAATGATCAGCAACTCAATACCAAAACCCGTGTTCTGGTTAAAAAAATCAATAAAATAACTTTCACCATTGTTGATACAGAGATAGATGCCTGGTTGCTAGAAAACAGCTTAATTAAAAAACATCAACCACGCTACAATGTGATGTTGAAGGATGATAAAACCTATCCTTGGATTGTCATCAAAAATGAGGCTTTTCCCCGGATTTTCTGGACAAGGAAAATTATTAAAGACGGATCAAAATACTATGGACCCTATGCTTCAGTGAGCATGATGCATGCCATATTAAGTGTCATAAAAGAGCTTTTCCCTTTACGGACCTGTAATTTAAAACTAACAAAGGAAAATATATTAAAAGGAAAATTTAAGGTTTGTTTAGAATATCAAATCGGTAATTGTATGGGGCCTTGCGAAAACCTGCAGACGGAAGAAGAATATATGGGCAACATAGAGCAAGTGCATAATATCCTGGAAGGAAAAATAGCCGTGGTACTTAACCGACTAAAAGAAGATCTTGCAATTGCAGTTGAAAGGATGCGATTTGAAGAAGCTCAACGGATTAAACAAAAGCTTGATTTATTATCCAATTACCAAAGCAAATCAACTGTTGTAAATACATCCTTAAGTAATTTAGATGTTTTCAGCATCGCTTCTGAGCAGGACATCGCTTTTGTTAATTTCCTTAAGATAATGAATGGAGCTATTATCCAAACACAGACGATTGAAATAAAAAAACGTTTGGATGAAAGCAACGAGGAATTGCTTGCCCTTGCAATCCCAGAATTGCGTAACCGCTTTGAAAGCAACTCAAAGGAAATAATTGTTCCTTATGAACTTGAAATCGAAAACACGGAAGCTCTTAGATTTACCGTTCCAAAGCAAGGTGATAAAAAGAAACTACTGGAGCTTTCGCAAAAGAATGTAATGTATTTCAAGAAAGAAAAACTTGAACAATATGAAAAACTAAACCCTGAAGTACGGATAAATCGCATTTTGGAAAAAATGCAAAAAGATTTACGGATGAATCAACTTCCCCGTCATATCGAATGTTTCGATAATTCTAACTTTCAGGGAAAATATCCGGTATCTGCCATTGTTGTATTTAAAGACGCACGCCCATCAAAAAAAGATTATCGCCATTTTAATGTGAAAACAGTTGAAGGTCCGGATGATTTCAAAACAATGGAAGAAGCTGTTTATAGACGGTACAAACGATTGCTAATGGAAGAGCAGCCATTACCACAGCTGGTTATCATTGACGGCGGGAAAGGACAGCTGTCTTCAGCCATAAAAAGCCTGAAGAAATTAGGAATTGAAAAAGAACTAACCATTATAGGAATAGCAAAAAGATTAGAAGAAATTTACTATCCCGGAGATCAATTCCCGTTATACTTGGATAAGAAATCAGAAACATTAAGAATCATCCAACAATTACGGGATGAGGCACATCGATTTGGAATCACGTTCCATAGAAATCAACGAAGCAGAAAAACATTTCAGACCGAACTTACTTTAATACCAGGGATAGCCAAAACTAGTGCAGAAAAACTCTTGCAAACTTTTAAATCGGTTAAAAAAATCCGGGAGGCTACAGAAGAAGACCTCTTAAAAGTATTAAACCGAAAGCAAGTACAATCACTTCTCAATTTCTTTGAGCAACAGGAACAGCAACCTTAATTATATGCCGAAATTATATACCTATTTTACTATTTGAGTTACATATTGTTCAACGGCCATGGTCATACTTGGTGCTTCAGGAGTTGGAGCAGCAATATCCAAAATTAAACCTCTATCTAGCACAGCTTGATGTGTACTTGTTCCGAAGGCTGCTAATCTGGTATCATTCTGTTTAAAATCAGGAAAGTTTTCAAAAAGGGATTGAACACTTGAAGGGCTGAAGAAAACAATAATATCGTAAAAAACCTCTTTTAAATCAGATAAATCACTTACAACGGTTTTAAATAAAACTGCAGGAGTAAAATCATAACCATTCTCTGTAAGCCAATTTTGTGTTTCTTCTCCGGTAACATTTGAACAAGGAAAAAGAAACTTTTCTTTCGCATGCTTTTTAAGAATTTCTTCTAAATCTTGTGCGGTTTGCTTGCCAAAGAAAATTTTTCGTTTACGGTATTGAATGTATTTCTGAAGATAAAGAGCAATTGTTTCAGAAAGACAGAAATATTTTAAATCGGCAGGAACATCGTAACGCATTTCTTCACAAATACGGAAAAAATGATCAACTGCATTTTTGCTTGTAAAAATTATTGAAGTAAAATCAGCAAGGTTAATTCGTTCCTTTCTAAAATCTCTAGCCGGAACTCCTTCAACATGAATAAATGCCCTAAAATCTAACTTTAAATTGTATTTCTTTGCAAGGGTGAAATAAGGGGATTTTTCATTTTCAGGTTTTGGTGTAGTTACCAAAATGCTCTTTACTTTCTTTGCTCTGTCTTCTACTGATTCTTGCATTTTCATAATGTTTTAAAAACCCAATACTTTTATTAAAATAAGAATGGGACCTATTTCAAGGGTGCAAAGATACAGAAATAAATAAAACTTTGAAAGGGAATACGTTTTAAATATAGAACTACCTGCCCTCAAAAACTGAAAAATAAAAATAGTAACCAGTATTAGAATTGCAAATACAACAAAGGAGGCTGCTAAATTTTTCGGCGAGAAAGCCATAATAAAAACCACAGGTAAAAATACAAGGGCCGTATTAAAATAACTTAAATATAGAATGGAAACGTATTCTCTTACCAGCCGTGAGATATCAAATAAAAAGCCTATAAAACGAACAGTGACAATCTTTAAGGTAAATAAAGCAATCACACTAAATGAAAAAACAAGGTATAAGTTAAAGCCCTCGGTTACCCCGCCCAATTGCGTAAATTTACTCACCAGGCACAGGAATAATCCCATGGTAAAGCCAAACAATATATAAAGGAAAATAAAAGGCCAAGAGTTAAATAAATTTTCTTCCTTACTAATTTGGGAAAGCACTCTATTGTTAAAAAATCCTTGAATCATAAGAATAATTTCATTAGGATAACTTACCCGTATAACAGCAAGAAACAGCAACAATGTAATAATTACTCCAATTATCCAATTATCCCGGCTGCGCTTTGGAGCTCCAACTTTATAGTTATGCTTTAAATCTTTAAATTGATTGTTCCACGCAAAGAAGTCACTATTCTTAACCGTATAAAGCTCCTTTAAGCTGTCTAAAAAAAGATTGGGCCTACTTACATCGGGTAATTTCACCCATTGCATTTGAAGTGAATCTTGTACATGCTTTACAGAATCAGCAATCCGCTTCATTTCTAAATTCTTTGCCAGCTTGATAGAATCTAGTCGTTGCCAATAAGTTAATGGCTTTGGATTTTGCACTTTATTTTGAGTACTATCAGTCTGCGCAAAGGAGCAAAGCGATATCACACAAAAAATAAATAAAAACAAATACTTAACCATTGATGTTTTGAAATTAATCGCTGTAAAGTTATTGGTTTAATTTAGCAATTTTAACCTTTCCCGAAAATATTAGAATTGCTGTGCATTATGCAATAAAATGAAATCATCATAAGCATTATAGATACTCACATAGTGGAATAGGCAGGTACGCTTATGATAGCTGAATCAAATTTCAAAAACAACCGCATAGCACCCATTAATACCAATAAGGAACAAATTAACTATTAAAAATTTATTTTGATGAAAAATACAAACAATCTACTCATAAGTGAATCCTTAATCAATGGAAAATGGATAACAAGTAAGGAAACTTTCGATGTTATTAATCCGGCTACTGGTAAGGTTATAATCAAAGTGGCTAATTTAACGGTTAAGGAAACAAAAGATGCAATTAAGGCAGCCGATACCGCTTGGAAAACATGGAGAAATAATACCGCTGAAAAAAGAGGGGATTTATTAAATGCATGGTATAAGCTTATTCTGCAGAATAAAGATCAATTGGCTGAAATCATGACCAAGGAATGTGGAAAACCCTTAAGTGAAAGTCACGGCGAAATTAGCTATGGTGCTTCTTTTATTTCCTGGTTTGCTGAAGAAGGAAAACGTGCTTACGGAGAAACCATCCCTTCTGCAGATTCCGAAAATCGCATTGTTACTATTAAACAAGGAGTTGGTGTAGTGGCTGCTATTACTCCGTGGAATTTCCCTCTAGCTATGATTACTAGAAAAGTTGCTCCGGCACTTGCTGCCGGCTGCACAGTAGTACTTCGTCCTGCATCAGAAACTCCCCTCACTGCACTTGCTTTAGCAAAACTTGCAGAAGAGGCTGGATTTCCGAAAGGTATTTTAAATGTCATAGCCGGAAAAGACAGTTCAGGCATGGGAAAAGAATTGAGCACCAACCCTTTAGTCCGTAAAATTTCTTTTACAGGCTCAACGAATGTTGGCCGTATTCTTATGGCTCAAGCTGCAGAAACTATTAAAAAAGTATCTTTTGAATTAGGAGGAAATGCACCATTTATCATTTTTGAGGATGCAAATTTAGACGAAGCTGTGAAAGGTGCTCTAATTGCCAAATTCAGAAATTCAGGGCAAACTTGTGTAGCTGCAAATCGCTTTTTTGTTCAGGATTCCATTTTTGAAGAATTTACCGAAAAACTATGTAAAGCTGTAGGTAATTTAAAAACAGGAGATGGTTTGGACAAGCATGTGGAAGTAGGACCTTTAATCAATAAATCCGGACTGGAAAAGGTGGAAAAGCATATAGAAGACGCTGTTGTTCATGGTGCCAAAATACGCCTAGGGGGGAAAGCTATGAAAGGGTTATTTTTTGAGCCTACCGTTATTTCTGACGTTTCAACCCAATCACTTATTGCACATGAAGAAACCTTCGGTCCGGTTGTTTCTTTATTCCGCTTTAAAGACGAACAGGAAGCCATCAATTTAGCGAATTCCACAGAATTTGGTTTAGCTGCTTATTTTTATAGCCAGGATATTCATCGTTGCTGGCGGGTTGCAGAAGCTATCGAGTCTGGCATGGTTGGAATTAACACGGGGTTAGTTTCTACTGCTTCTGCTCCTTTCGGAGGAGTAAAGCAATCTGGAATTGGCAGAGAAGGCTCTAAGTATGGATTAGAAGAATTTATGGAAATTAAATATTTATGTTTTGGAGGAAACTCATCCCCCAAAACATCACTTTAAACCTATTTCTCTTAATCGTTCATCTAAATATTCGCCAGCTGTACAATCTACATATCGTTTCGGATTATTTTGATCAATACAGCTTGGCAAAACCGCTAAATTCATATTCACTTTTGGATGCAGGAAAAAAGGAACCGAGTATCTCGAATTTTTCATTAATTCAACGGGCGGATTAACCACACGATGTGTTGTCGATTTTAATTTATTATTGGTTAAACGTTGTAACATATCGCCAACGTTTACCACTATATCATCACCTTCAGCTTTAATTGGCAACCAAGTGCCGTTGTGGGTTAAAACTTCTAAGCCATCTGCACTGGCTCCAATCAATAATGTAATTAAATTGATATCCTCATGCGCTCCGGCACGTACTGCATCTTCAGGTAAAGCTTCCGGATTATCGATAGGGAAATAATGGATTGCTCTTAATATAGAATTACCATTATGAATCTTATCTTCAAAATAATCTTCATCTAAGTGTAGATAGCTTGCAATTGCTTTTAATAGTTCTCTTCCTGAGCGCTCTAAACGGCGATAAACCTCTGCCGTAATCTCATCGAAGCCCATTAAGTCTACAGATACGTTATCGGGGTACTCAGTAGCAATCCTATCCCCATCAGTTACCGTTTGTCCCCTTTGCCAAAACTCCTTTAAATCGGGCACGTTCGCATCTTTAGCTTTTTCTCTACCTTTGGAAGTATACCCGCGCTGCCCTGCTAAACCTTGAATTTCATAATTTGCTTTTATTGCCTCCGGAAGTGCAAAAAATTGTCTTATAATATCATAAAGCTCAGTAATCAGTATTTTGTCCATTCCATGATTGGTTATCGTAACAAAACCGATTTCCGTAAACGCCTTTCCAATTTCATCAGAAAATTGTTTACGCTGTTTAGGCGTTCCCTGCGTATAATCAAATAAGTCTAAGCGTGGTATCTGAACCAGATTTTCCATAATCTAAATTTGTAAGCACCAAAGCTATTCATAAATCCGAAGCTTTTCCTTGAGAAATGAAATTTCAGCTTGTAATTGTTCAAACCTTGCAAGCATATTGTGTAAAGCATCAATCCCTTCAATGTTAATATCCATTTCATAATGCCAATCAATATACCGCTCTAAATCTTTTAACTGTTCTTCATGAATAAAGCGCTCCCCTTCTATTATCAGCGTTTCAATTAAACCAACCCCCTCTAATGAAGTTACAAAATCCGGTTCTATTTTATAATAGCTACAATATTCTGTGATTTTAATTATTGAGTTTTCCATGTTATGTCCTATTTGCTAATTTCATAAACATTTTCTTTTGCTCTTCATTTAAGTCGGTTGGAATTTTCACCTGATACGTGATAATTAAATCTCCAAACTGGTCTTCTTTCTTATATATAGGAAAGCCCTTGCCTTTTAATTTCACTTTGGTACCGTTTTGGGTTTCTGGTTTTACATTGAGTTTTACCTTTCCAGAAAGGGTGTTAACATAAATTTCCCCACCTAAAATAGCAGTATACAAATCAATCTCTTCTGTAGCATATAAATTATTACCAATCCGTTTAAAATCAGGATCATCTGCAATAACAAAGGTGATGTATAAATCGCCATTCGGACCGTTATTTACGCCAGGACCACCATAACCTTTCAACTTAATTTCTTGACCGTTAGAAACTCCAGCCGGCACAGTAATCCGAATGGTTTTACCGTTAACTGTCAAACTTTGTTTATGAGTTTCTGCTGCTTTTCTAAAGTTTAAATGAAGCTCAGCCTTAAAATCATTTCCTCGAAATTGAGTTTGACGACTTCGGGATCCTCCTCCCCCAAACATAGAGGAAAAGAAATCAGAGAAATCCTGACCGCCAAAATCTGCCGAATCAGAAAATCCACCGAAAGGATTACCTCCTGCTTGTCCTGCTTGCGAACGTTGACCTTGATAAGCTCCTTGTTGCTGTTTAGCTTGTTCAAAGGCATCGGCATGTTGCCAATCCTTTCCATACTGATCATATTTCTTCCGCTTTTCAGGATCGCTTAATACTTCGTTAGCCTCGTTTATTTGCTGGAACTTCTTTTCAGCTTCTTTATTGTTGGGATTTAAATCAGGGTGATGCTTCCTTGCTAATTTACGATAGGCTTTCTTAATGTCTGCGGTTGTAGCAGACTTTTCCAAGCCCAGAATCTTGTAATAATCAATAAAGTCCATATAGAAATACTTATACTAATTTAAAGGATAATTAGCCAGAATTGTTTTATAAAATCAGATAAACCACTCATACATATCTGCATGGGTCAAAATCTGTTTGTCTTCCTTGTTAATGTCTCTTAAAATTTTGCCGTTATGCAACTGAACAATCCTTGAACCAAATAAATGGGCATCTTTCAAATTATGGGTAACCATTACAGCAGTTATTTTATAATCCTTAATGAGCTTATCGGCAGTATTCAAAACAATTTCTGCAGAACGAGGATCTAGTGCTGCTGCCGGTTCATCCAATAACAGAACTTTTATGTCTGCCATTACCGCCATAAGTAAACTTAAAGCCTGCCGTTGGCCGCCTGACAAACTGCCCATCGCTTGATTTAGCTTATTTTCAAGTCCCAAACCCAGTGTTTCAATCCGTTCACCAACTTCCTTAATAAAATCAGCATTTAAACCAATTTTTAATTTTTTTTGTGAAGTACGTAAAGCAGCCAAGCGGAAATTTTCAATAATACTCAAATCGGGTGCGGTACCTTGAAGCGGATTTTGAAAAACTCGGGCAATCCACTTACTCCGCCTGTATTCAGGTAATTTGCTTACGTTTATTCCTGCAATGCTGACTTCTCCATTAGTTGGAAATATATTTCCTGCAATAAGATTTAATAAAGTTGACTTTCCGGAACCATTTGACCCAAGCAATATCACAAACTCAGATTGCATAATGTGAAGATTAATATCCTGCAAGGCAATTACCTCATTGGGTCTCCCTAAATGAAAGCTTTTTGAAATATGATTGAGGTTTATCATATTGTTCTTCTTCTTAAATTAAGTTGAGGCAAACTAACAATAAACAAAACAAACAAGGCTGTCATTAATTTTAAAAGTGTAGGATTAATACCCATACTTAAGGTAAAAGCCAGTACCAATTGAAAAATAATGGCTCCCAAACAAACCAAGATCAAACTTATCCATATGGAACTGATGCCCATCCAATTAATAAAGGTTTCTGCTATAATTACAGACCCTAAACCAACAATTACGATACCAATACCCATATTAATATCTGCAAAGCCTTGAAATTGTGTCATCAAAAATCCACTGGTTGCGGTTAACGCATTCGCAAATGCCAATCCTACAACTTTTATCCTATCGGTATTTGCACCTAATGCCCTTACCATATTTTCACTATTTCCAGTGGCACGCATCGTTATTCCATAATCAGACTTCAAGATATAACCTATTAAAAGAATCAATAAAACAACAATTACTAAAAGGATAAGAAGGCTATTCTGATTTAAGTTATCGACAAAATGAAAACGATTAAAAACGGTTACGTAGTTAAGCAAAGGAATATTGGAACGTCCCATAATACTTAAATTAATGGAGTACAAGCCAGTCATTACCAAAATCCCGGAAAGCAATGGATTAATTTTTAATTTTGTGTGAATCAATCCGGTACACATTCCAGATAGAGCCCCAGCAAGAACAACAAGGGGAAAAACTAAACCTCCCGGCAACTGACTGGATAACAAAATTCCGCTCACTGCACCTCCAAGCGTATAACTTCCGTCGGTTGTAATATCGGGAATATTAAATATTTTCATGGAAATGTATATCCCGAGAGCAATTCCCGATAAACATAGACCTTGAAGAAGCGCTGTAAGGTAGAAATCCATTATTCAATCATCTCAAAGTCTTTAGGGAAATTCATATTATAATGCTTTGCAATAGTTGGATTATAAACTCGTTTCCGCAATTTCACCAATTCAATTTTCAATTCTTTAGTATTTCCATTTTTCAAAAACTGAGCGGCCTGCTCTCCTGCCTGATAACCCCACTGATAAATATCGGCTCCAAAGGCAGCAACTGCACCACGCTTTACCAACCCTGCCTCACTGGTAAAAACAGGAATATTCTTTTGGTTACAGTTCTTTAAGATGGTTTCAAATGATGCGAAAACCGTATTATCCGGATTGGCGAAGAAAACATCAATATTCTTATTCAATAAAGATTGAGTAACTAACTGGGCATCTGCAGAACTATTTATGGGCATTGCTTCAACAATCATATTCAATTTTTTGGCCATAGCTTTTACACGATTAAGTGCATCTTGTGACTGAGGTTCTGATTGGTTATAAACCATACCCACCACTATCTGCTTTTCTTTTGACTTAACAAATTCAGGTATTAAAGCAAAGGAAGTATCAATATAAGCTAACGATTCAGATACGCCAAATAGATTTGCAGGCGCCTCTCCTCTTACATTTATTACATCCATACGTTTTGGTTCGGGTGAAACCATCATAAAAATAGGAATATCTTTCGTACGTTGAATAGCTGTAATAGTAGAAAGTGTAGTATTAGTCGCAATTAAGTTGACTTTCTCAGAAACAAAATAATTAACGATTTGGGTAAGTGTAGGAATATCTCCTTGTGCATTCCGATATAAAATCTTAATGGTTTTATCCTCTTCACTGAAACCCTGTTTTTTTAATGCATCTACAAAACCCTCACGTGCCTGTGAAATGGTAGCATCTTCAAAAGCATCAACAAAACCAACGGTAGGTACAGATTTATCCAGCGATTTGCATCCAAGAAAAAATAACAAGATCAAAACACATCCTTGATAAATATATTTAGCGTTCATATTGCTAAGTTATTATATATTTACCAATGGAAAAATAGCTATTCAGATTTAAGCGCTAATTTCCGCCCTGTCCCATTCTGATGTTTCGTGGAATTGTATTTTAGGATATTGCCCTAGCGCATAATCTATATCCCATTGTGAACCCGCTAAGAACACAGGCCGTTCCTCTTTATCATAGGCTATCTTTGAGGAATTGCTATAAAGAAACTTGGCTAAAACTTCCGGATCTTCGGAAGACACCCAATTAGCTTTACTGGTATTCATTGGCCGGAAACGACAAGACGCTCCATATTCCTGTAATAAACGAAATTGAATAACCTCAAACTGAAGTTCCCCGACTGTACCGATTATTTTTCTATTGCCTGGATTTTGTGTAAATAACTGAGCCACTCCTTCATCGCTTAATTGGGTAATGCCCTTTTCAAGCTGTTTGGTTTTAAATGGATCTGTATTTTCCAGTTCTTTAAATATTTCAGGTGAGAAACTCGGGATCCCGACAAAGTTCATGATTTCACCTTCCGTTAACGTATCTCCTATTTTAAAGTTTCCAGAATCATATAAGCCAATTACGTCTCCCGGCCATGCTTCTTCAACTAAGCTTTTATTATCGGCCATAAAACTTGTCGGTGATGCAAATTTTAGATTTTTATTTAAGCGTACATGATGATAAAATGTATTACGCTCAAATTTACCTGAACATATCCTGCAAAAAGCAATCCGATCGCGGTGTTTAGGATCTAAGTTAGCGTGAATCTTAAATACAAATCCTGTAAATTTTTTCTCATCAGGTTCAACAAATCTAGTATCCGTTGCTCTTCCCTGAGGTTCAGGCGCAATCTCAATAAAGGTTTCCAATAATTCCTGAACACCAAAATTATTAATTGCACTACCAAAAAAAACAGGAGCCAAATAACCAGAACGGTATAAAGAAACATCAAAAGGTTCAAAAACCGAGTCCACTAAATCAACTTCATCACGTAATGTATTTGAAGCTTTCTCTCCTAAAATCTCATCGAGCTTGGTATCGGCTAAATCTTGAATAGGTATATAATCTTCAGATATACTTTTTTTGTTGGCGCTATAAAGATTAAGTTTATGTTTGTGCAGATGGTATACACCCTTAAATGTACTACCAATGCCGATAGGCCAGCTTAAAGGGCGAACCGAAATATTAAGTTCCTTCTCTAATTCTTCAAGGAGATCAAAATGTTCCTTTCCTTCCCTATCCATTTTATTGATAAAAATAATTACGGGCGTATGGCGCATTCTACAAACCTGCATTAATTTACGGGTTTGCTCTTCAACTCCTTTTACTGAATCAATAACCAAGATTACAGAATCAACAGCTGTTAAAGTACGGTAGGTATCTTCTGCAAAGTCTTTGTGACCGGGCGTATCAAGAATATTGATCTTATGGTTTAAGTATTCAAAACCCATTACAGAAGTAGCAACTGAAATTCCACGCTGTTTCTCAATTTCCATAAAGTCAGATGTAGCAGTTTTTTCAGCTTTATTCCGCTTTACAGTACCAGCCTTTTGAATTGCTCCTCCAAACAACAATAGCTTTTCAGTTAACGTTGTTTTTCCTGCATCGGGATGACTAATAATCCCAAAGGTTCTTCTTTTCTTTATTTCGCGGTTCTGCATCATTCGTCTTTATTTTTCAGAATTGCAAAAGTACGGAAAATTAATATTTTGAATGTATTGTATACATGTTAACGGTACAATTACTTTAACATCTCAGGTTCTTTTGTATTTTTATGTTTAATTTCAAATCTTAACTTCTTTTCGATGAAAACATTTTACAAATCAATGGGCTTGTTCAACGGAAAAATGCAACTCTTTTTCTTCTTCTTTCTTTTCTCTTTAGGAGACGCTGCTGCACAACCTAGCAATTTACAAGACCAAGGGTCCATTGATTCAATTGTAAAAGCGATTATCAATGAAGCCACAGAAAATTCACAACTTGAGAATTTAGCCTATGAGCTGTTAGATAGTATTGGTCCGCGTTTAGTTGGTTCACCTAATATGCAAAAAGCACATAACTGGGCCGTAAATAAATACAGCAGCTGGGGAATACCAGCACAAAACGTAAGCTGGGGTAAATGGCGGGGCTGGGAAAGAGGAATTTCTCATATTGATCTCATTTCTCCGCGTGTAAAATCGTTGGAGGGAACGCAATTGGCTTGGAGCCCATCAACTTCTAAAAATGGTATTACAGCTGAGGTAGTTATTTTACCCGAAGTAACGGATCCAATCGCTTTTCAGAATGCTGTTAAAACCGTTAAAGGTAAATTTGTAATGATCGCTATGAAGCAGCCGACTGGCCGTCCTGATTATAACTGGAAAGAGTTTGCAACTCCCGAATCTTTTACAAAAATGAAAGAAGAACGTGATGCCCAAACTGCTGCATGGAATGATAGAATAAAAAACACAGGATATACTGCACGTACATTAGCAGCTGCACTTGAGCAAGCTGGTGCAGTTGGCATTGTAATGTCGAATTGGTCGCAAGGCTTTGGAACAAATAAAATATTTGGCGCAAGCACAAAGAAAATCCCTACTGTAGACCTTTCCTTAGAAGATTATGGTTTACTGTACCGCATGATAGAACATGGCGAAAAACCGCAAATTAAAGTAATAGCAGAGTCCAAAGAGCATGGCACTGTCCCTACGTTTAATACCATTGCTGAAATAAAAGGAACTGAAAAGCCAAATGAATATGTAGTTCTTTCTGCCCATTTCGATTCTTGGGACGGAGGTAGCGGTGCAACTGATAATGGAACAGGTACCATTACGATGATGGAAGCTGCCAGAATATTGAAAAAAGTTTATCCTAATCCAAAACGTACAATTATTATCGGTCATTGGGGAAGCGAAGAACAAGGATTGAACGGATCCAGAGCATTTGTTGAAGACAATCCAGAACTCGTAAAAAACATTCAAACTGTTTTCAATCAGGATAATGGGACAGGAAGGATTGTTGATTTATCTGGACAAGGATTCCTGAATTCATACGATTACTTAAGCAGATGGCTATCAGCAGTCCCAAGAGATATTACACAACATATTTCTACTCATTTTCCAGGAACTCCCGGTACCGGTGGCTCTGATTTTGCATCTTTTGTAGCAGCAGGTGTTCCTGCTTTTAACTTAAGTTCACTAAACTGGTCTTATGGAACCTATACCTGGCATACCAATCGCGATACCTATGATAAAATTGTATTTGATGATGTGCGCAGCAATGCTATTCTAACTGCTATATTGGCATATCAGGCAAGTGAAGATCCAGAAACTACTTCACGCCAACAAATTGTATTGCCTGTAAATTCAAGTACAGACAAGAGGATGACTTGGCCGGTACCGGTTAGTCCAAACCGCAAAGGCGGTCTTGATTAATAAGAGCAAGATCACTAGCATGCAGCTAATTCATGGCGCTTTAATAAGATTTCAAATTGATCATACAAAGTTGGATCAAAATCGGTGTCCTCCTTTGCGTCCAGTGGAATGGTGTAATATTCTCCAATTAAGCCAAGTCCTTCTTCCGTCTTAACAATCTTAATTTTTAGAAATCCATATTGTTCTGAGCAATAGTTCTCCAACTCCACATTATCCAATAAATCAGAATCAGTACTTATATCCGGGTCTCCTTCTTTTGCAATGGGGTGTAACATCGCATAACCGCCCGCTCCTGCCACCACATAAGGAACCGAGGCTCCATCTGGATAATGCTTTATAAAACGCTGGTAATTATGTACATGCCCGCCGAAAACAATATCTGGTTTTACACCGGCTTCCTCATAGGCATCTTCGAAGAATTTTATCATCGCCAAACTAGATCCATGATTAATATCGGAAGAGAATGGCGACTGATGCAAACACACAATCAATGCCTTTTTATCCATATCTAAGGCAGCCTTTTTCAGTTCTTCAATAAACCAAAATCTCTGCTCATCACTGATCACTCCAAATTTAGCGACATTACCATACAACCCGATAATTGTTGCCAAGGGCGTATTCAATGTCCAATAAACATTTGGTTGAATCATGCTTTTGCGCTTGCTTCCTCCAGAAAATTCAACATACCGTTGTTCTGAATCACAAAAAACATCCATATAAGCATCTAAGCTTTGATACGGGGACTCGTTTAAAGGATTTATTTCTGCGTCATGATTACCTGGAATTGAAAATATTGGTCCTGGATAATTTTCAAAAGGTCTGAAAAACTGAGCAGGATACTCATGTGCTTCACCATGATCATATACAATATCACCTAAATGATATAAAAATTGGGGCTTTTCATCCTGTTTTTCAGCTTGTTTAATCAGTTGCTGAGCTAATAATCGTTGAAAACTCAAATCTTTTGCACTTCCCGTATCGCCTACTACATTAAAAATCAGTTCATTTTTAATGTTTTTTATATTCGGCATTACATCCTCTATATTCAAATGGTACGGCCATTTGCCTGGCGCTGTTGGTAAAGGTCTAAATTTACTTGCATCGGAAAAATTTCCGCTTAAAATGATGGGCTTATTGACTGTTTTATTAAATTTATTCATAATCAATTAATCAAGTCAAAAAGAATACCAATTCGCTACATGTTTATCAGCTAAATGTTAAGAAACTATTAATTTTTATAATTTAGCCATACTCTTACTTTTAATTTAATAAAAAACAATAAAATATTATTCAAAATTTTGTGGTTAAAAAAACTAACCGTATTATTGTCGACTGATTTAATAGACAATACATAATCCAAGCGGATGCAAGAAAAAGCTCAGACATTAACCAAGGAGAATAGTTCAAATGAGCAGAATCCAACTCATGTAGTTAAGACACATGAGGATACAACTATTCAAAAGGCCGTTTTAAACGGAAATAAGCAAGAAAAAAAATGGAAACGCATCGCTAACTGGAGCTTAATAGTGCTTGCTTCTTTATTTATAGTTTTTTTCATCCTTAACTTTATTTCAACCGACACGATACTAACAACTATTCAAGCTATCCCTGAAAAGATGGATGAGCGGTTTTTTTGGATGCTTGCAGTTGGTTTTGCTGCACAAATGGTTGACGGAGCTTTAGGCATGGGATATGGAGTAATTTCAACAACTTTATTATTATCGGGTGGAATCAATCCGGTTGTTGTTAGTGGAAGTATACATACAGCAGAAATGTTTTCAAGTGGGGCTTCTGGTTATAGCCATTATAAATTTGGCAATGTCAATAAAAAATTATTCAAAACACTTTTAATCCCAGGTGTAATTGGTGCTATCTGCGGAGCACTTCTTTTAGGTTTTTTTGGCGAAAAATACGCAAGTTGGCTCCGGCCCGTATTGTCGGTTTACACCCTTATCTTAGGCATCCGAATTCTGATAAACGCATTTAAGAAAAGTATTAAAACACAAAAAGTTAAACACGCCGGCTGGTTAGCAGGTGCAGGAGGTTTTTTAGATTCATTTGGTGGCGGAGGGTGGGGACCTTTAGTTACCAGTACATTAATTTCTAAAGGAAGAAGTCCGAAATACGTCATTGGTTCTGTAAGCTTGACCGAATTCTTTGTTACCTTCGCCAGTGCTATTACATTCTTTATTATCTTGGGTGTAAGTCATATCGATACAATTCTTGGCCTAATTATCGGCGGATTACTTGCCGCTCCTTTAGCAGCCAAATTAGCAGGAAAACTCCCTGTCAAGAAAATGTTTTTAGGCGTCGGTATTATTGTTATTATCTCCAGCATTCGAATTATCTGGAATTCTATATTTTAGTATTTAGAACAATTGGACTGGATACACGAATAAATCCAGATAGCCAATGTTTACTGAAGTCAGGCTTCTTCATTGTGGCCAACAATTTCTTTTTTAACGTATTATTAACTTAACGATATTAGCAATTCATATTAGCAGACTTTTTATTAGCAGATCTCTTAACCTTAAGTTCAAACCTTTTATGGAAGATTTGACCCATTCTTTCAATTGCTGGTCGTTAATTACTTTACCCTTTTGGGGGCTAACGATGCTTTGCGGAGGGATGGCCTCATCTGTTATCTTGGTAGCCCGCCATGTTACGTTATCATGGGGCAGAGCCACCTCCAGTATCATCCCGGGCAACCCGGCGAATGATTCGGGTCCACCTGAGAAATGGATCTCATTTGTATAAAAAGCGACTACATAGATGGAATCCAGTATAAGTGCATTTGCCCTACGACAGGTATAGCCGGCTACCTCACGGAATTCATCCGTAATTTTCCACTTGATCTTGCGGACACTGTCTTTGACAAGAAATGTTTCTTCAAAAATTTTTTTTTGAGTGATGCTGCTTTTCATCGATAGGTCCGTATAAGTTAAATTCATTTGGCCAGCAAAGGGGAATGGCGTAACATTATTGATTAATTCAGGTTGTCCCATTACCTTTGGTATATATAATGTTTTATTGTTGCTGAAAAGCAGGTTGCCCTTTGAAGTAAAAAATTGTGGATGGGAATTTTTATAGTAATCATATTCCTTTTCGGACGTACCTGCTTTTTTAAAAACGGCATACATATTAACCCTTTTTTCAAATTCAATTGTGCCACTTTGTATTAACCTCGCTTGTTGTGCAAACAGGATGCTGCAAGGTGCCAAAAGGAGGATGAGGATTAAGAATGCTTTCATAATTATCAGTTTGCTGTTGGTAATGTGCCAAATTTTGTAAAGTCCCAACTTATGGAAAACATAAAATACCTTTTGATGCCCGAAAAGGTGGATTGCCTGATGGTACCAGCACTCATGCTCCGGTCAAACATCCGGTTTTGGTTCAGCAGATCGTTTACGGACAAAGACAGCTTTAAACTGCTATCCTTTAACAATGCTTTGCTCACGTCGGCATTTAGTAAGGTGCGACCTTGTGCTTCAAAAGCCTGTGTGCTGCCCTTGTAGGTATAGTACAAATTCGAAGCAATTTCAAATTTCCAAGGCAGGAACAACCGTGCCGATGCTTCTGAACCAAACCCGCCTGCATTGTTGCTGTACTGGGGCTGTAATGAAAACTCATTGACCATATAATTGGGACCAAAACCCATGCGGAAGTTGTATTTGTCCGTTTTGCTTTTGTTCAAGTTGAACCAGCCAGAATATAAGTATGATTTTGCAGTATTTAATGAACGGTTGATATAATTATAGGAAATATCTCCTTCGTTTCTTAACGTTGCATTCCAGTAAATACCCGTAGAGCCGATTCGTCCGCTAACCTCAGCATACAAAGAATAATTATAAGGTGTTTCTCCTGTTAAGTTGTTGTACTGAATGGTGGCCTGGCCAGATTGGCTATCAATTGCAATATCGTTTGTAATGTCGTCGCTCGTAAAAGAGTAAGTGGCACTCAGGTACATCGATATACTCGTACCGGGGTTGTTCAGATGGTAGGTCAGATTAAGATTATTGTTGAAAGATGGCCTGAGGTTGGGGTTGCCCAAAACGATGTTCAGAGGGTCGTTGTTTGCCCTTACTGGCTGCAGTTGTTCAATCGCCGGCTGACTGTTAAGGCCTCGATAAGAAAATCTCAATGAACGCTGTGATGAAAATGAATACTCGTAGTATAGCTGCGGGGCCCAGTTGATAAAATCCCGCTTATAGGTATCCCCCGTATACTGGTCTACCTGGTCGAAGCCGACAGCTGAGGCTGTGGTGCCAAAACTAAACCAAGATTTTCCTTTGATATAAGTAACTTTTGCACCTAACTGGTTAATTAACTGGTTGAATTTATAATCACTGCTATATTCTGGATCCAGCTTATCATAGCTGCCATCTGCTGACCGGTTGAACGAGCTTCTGTCGGCTGTACTGCTATTTATCCCAAGTCCATAGTTAATGAGCAATGAAAAGGTTTTTGAAAGCGGTTCGCTATATTCCATGTTGCTGCTTAGTGCCGAATTAACTATGTCCGTAGTTTTGTATTGATCTGTATTTTCCATTTGCTCTATTTGGCCTGTACTATTATAGAAATCTATTTCGGAATTTAAATAGCCTTTGGTTTGGGTCTCGTTATAGCTACCGTTCAGATCCCAGGAAAACGTTCGTCGCGGTTTTTTGAATTTCTTGCTATAAAAAACATCAAGGTTGATCGCATGCTGATCACCATCGTTTGTAACTGATCTGGTTTGCTGGTTTATCAACGTATCGTTGTCATCGCGACTGATACTCTGAAAATTGTTGTTGGTACGGAATTTTTTCATGCCGCCGTTCATAGTTATTCTTAAATTCGATGTAGTGTCGATCATTAGGCGGTAGGCCGTCTTCATTTTTTGGCGGGAAGAATAGTTGTCAAAGGCCTGGTTGGTATTGCTGTTTATAAGGCCGGTAGGTAAGTTCTGTTGTGTTGTACTGCTGTTGCTGCCTGTAACTTGTATCGATCCAATTTGGTAGGTTGTGTTGATGAACTGTTTGCCGTCATTCCATTTATTGTCATAATGGATCCCGCCATTCCTTGCCGTAGGATTGCCATTACCTTCATATTTTCCATAATAAGAATCCATTTCATCGCTTCCGATCGATGAGTTTATAAGCCCGTTATCCCCGATCTGTACATTTTCTGACCCAATGTTATTGTTGTCAGCACTTGATAAGCCTGTTTTTCCATCGTTTGCCGCAGTGGCATATACCGAAAACTTTTGATTTGACTTGAACCTGTTGTAGATGCCCTGGCCTTCATAATATTTATCGGTTCCAACGCCTGCCTTTGCTTTTCCAAATGTGCCATTCTTTTTGTCTTCTTTCAATTTAATATTGATGGTTTTTGTTTTTATGCCATCGTCTATCCCTGTAAATTCAGCCTGGTTACTCTTCTTGTCGTAAAGCTGTACCTTGTCCACCATATCTCCGCGGATATTTCTGGTAATCAGGGTAGGATCATCGCCAAAAAACTCTTCTCCATCCAATAAAACCTTTGTGACCGTTTGTCCTTGCGCAGTTATTTTGCCATCCCGGTCCACTTGTATACCGGGCAGTTTCCTTAACAGATCCTCTACTTTATCATTCGGTTGTATTACAAAGGCTCTTGCATCAAATTCAGTAGTGTCTCCCTTTAATGTTATCGCCTGCCTATGTCCTTTTATAATAACCTCTTGCAATAATGTGCTTTTTGATTTCATATTAATATTACCAAAATCACGAGCAACGTGCTGTTGATCAAGCGTGAAATCTTCAACGTAATCAGCATAATCGGGGTAGGAAACCAAGAGTAGAAATTTTCCCGCAGGTAGATCCTGAAAATCAAAAGTTCCGTTTTCCCCGGTATAGGCAAATTGCAGGAGAGTAGAATCCCTGGCGTTCAATATGCATACAGTTATATCCGACAGCGCTGCTTTTGATGTGGTATCCATAGTCACGCCCTTGATTGAAAAGTTGTTCTGCGAGAACAAGGGCAAAGAATATAGACTGATAACTAGTAACAGTAGCTGTTTAAACTTCATGAATGCACTTTATGTGGTTTATATTGTATCTAGGTTAGTTAATAAGCAGTGTTGACGCACACCTAATTTTTGCTAACTCACACCATATCCATTGTTTTTTCTAAATCTTTATTACTTAATTTATTTCATCTCAATGGTAAATCTCAATACTTAATAGTATTAGAATGATGTTTATGTTTTTAAAACTAGGTTTAATTAGAAATTGGCTTTATCTCAGATCAGTTTGATTAAACTAATCTAATGTTTTTTTTAAAGAAAGTCAATATTTGAAGTATATTTTAATTTACTGATGATTTCTTTCGATAGTAAGTAGTATAGCTATTAACGAAGTTGCCAAGCTGACAATTTCAAAAGTGTTTGGTTTCGGTAATAAACTCAAAAAAATTTTACAAAAAAAGAGCCTGATCATGATTTATGAACAGGCTCTTTTTTTGTAAAAACTTTAGTTTCTACTGATAATCTTCAAGTAAGGCATATGCGCACCATAACATAGGGGCCTGTCCATGGAAATCACCCGCAACGCGCGGACGATCGTAATAATATTGGCGGCTATTTTCCTTATTTGTGCCCACACATACTTCCGTCATATCGCCGTCTTTGTTAATATATCCTACTAAAGCCATCCATGCCTTACGTGCTGCCGGAGCATAATCCTTTTTTGACAACCAACCTTCTTCCACTCCAGTAATAAACGCGTAAGCAAACATTGCTGATCCAGACGTTTCAGCCCAACAATTTTGATCGTCGATTAATTGATTCCATGTTCCTTCTTTATTTTGGTATTTCTTAAGGCTTTCCATCATAAGGTGATAGCCTTTCATGATTCGTTCTCTATTAACGTTATTCTCAGGAAGCACCTTCAATAGTTCAGTCATACCTGCTGCCACCCATCCGTTACCTCTTCCCCAGTAGAACGGAACGTCGGGTGCATGATAAAATAACCCATTAGGACGTTGCAATTCGTCTAAATAATGTACCATCAACTTTGCAGCACGATCAATGTACTCTTGTTTTCCTGTAGTTTTGTAAGCTTCAGATTGAAGAATGGTGATCATATACATATCATCAATCCATAAACGGGTTTGCCAAGAAAATCCGTTATCTGCAAGTTTATGTTGCTCTGCTGAGGCATTTTGTGGCAATTGCCATTGGCTATCTGCATAAGGTAAACCTAAATCAAGATAACGTTTATCTGCTGATAACCTGTAAAAAGATAAGGGCAGACAACCGAACATATTCAGGTCAACATGATTCATGATGGGCAACAAGTTGCTATCAACGGTAAAAAGCGGTTCAAAGCGTTGCTGCAACTGTTCTATAAGCTGGTTGTTTATTGTAGCCTCTGCAAATCTCAATGCACCAAGCCACGTACATACTTCAGCATAATGTATCCATTTGCCTCCGTGGAGCATATGTTTAGTAGGGATAAAATGTTTGCTCAACTTAAGCCCTATCTCTTGCGGTGTATATCCTTTTGGAAAATTGCCCAGGATTGGCTCTTGCGCAAATGCAGAAGAGCCAATGAAGCAAAAAACAAATAGACACACATTAATTAGTTTTTTCATAATGAAATTAGATTCTTATTAAAATAATCCTGATTAATAGTATCCCTCATTTTGTTCTTCATCAATTGCTCCTTGTGGATTTAATCTATCTATATGCTTCTGAGGTATTGGCCTAAGCTTATGATAAGGTTTAATATTTATGGCATCTGGATTTCCTGCTTTAACATATTCTTCCAATTTCTCGCAACGTGCCAAATCTTCCCAGCGGTTGGTTTCACCCAATAATTCACGTGCCCGTTCGCTAAGCATAAAATCTATAAAGTTTGTACTAATACTTGAAGCATTCACAGCAATTTGATCGTATGTATCCTGCTTGTCTCCAGGCACACCTCCTTCTTCCTTCCAATATTGAGGCATCTTTTCTTCACCCTCGTGCCAAGCCGCACGCTGTCTTAAAACATTAATATAATTTGCAGCTTCTTGATAATCTTTTTTTCTACCGGCTGCTTCAGCAGCGATTAGGTAAGTCTCAGCTAAGCGCATACGCACCCAATTGCGCCCACCCTTGGCTTCATTAACGGAAGCACGCTCAGGATCAAAATGTTTCAGCAAGGCTGGGTAATATCGATTATTTTGGATTGGATCTTCTTTATTCCAAACAAAATATTTATAGGGATGAGTTCCCGTGGATGGTTTAAGGCTATAATAAATAGCTGTATCGCCGATAGCCACACCATTCGCATCTCTATTTGCCAAATATGCCCATTTGAAACTCTTATAAAACCTAGAATCATTTTTACGATCGAACAAGTCAAACATTGTTTTATTAGTTGATCGGTGCCTTCTATAAGGTCTTCCATTTATAAGGTCTCGCTGCATACCCGGTTGGTCTTCATACCAAGAACCCCAATACATATGAAACGTATTGCCATCACCGTTAAACACTAAGTTGGTCGTAAATTGCACTGCAAAAACCACCTCGCTGTTTTCTTGATTATCAATATTCCATAGATCAGCGAAATTTGACTGCAAAGCAAATTTTTTACTATTGATTACTTGTGTTGAATAGAATAAGGCACTATCTATATCACTGGGTTGCTGCCCTCTTATATCTTCTATAGCACTGCCACGTGTCAAATAAACTTTTGAAAGCAAATGTGCGGCTGCATAACGGCTCGCTCTTCCCCTAACCGCTGGGCTCTCAGGTAATTTCTCAGTAGCAAATCTCAAATCTGTAATAATTTGTTGATAGATAGCTGATATTGGTGCGCGCTTAAAATCTGTTCTTGCCTCAAAAGCAACATCCAGAACCAAGGGTATACTACCAAATTGTTGTACCAAATCAAAGTAAAATAAGGCCCTACCAAAAGACATTTCAGCTGTAGCCGCTTCCTTCTGTGCTGCGGTTAACACGGTAGATGCTGCAACTTGCTGCAAAACTAAATTAGCCGTTCCTATAGCTTTATAATGATTTTCCCATAATTCGTATAACACTGCAGCGTCTGGGTTTAACTGATTGCCATATTGATTAAAGGCAGCTGCATAAGGCCCAGGGTCCTCTCCTTGTGTAAACAAATCAGTTCCATATTCAGTAAGCACATTAAAACGCTCATCGCCAGCTCCCCATCTCATAAATGCATACACTGCCGTAACTGCTGATTCCACGCCTTGCTCTGTACCATAAAAATCAGGGTTTAACCTTGGCGGGTTTTCTTCTTCAAGATAAGATTTGCAAGAGGTTAATAGCAAGCTCACCCCTAAAATAATTACAAATACTGACCTAAAATAAATTCTTATTCTTTTCATTTTTCTTATTTACTAGATTACAAACTTAAATTAACACCTAATAGCCATGAGCGAACACTTGGAGCTGCCCATCCCCGAGCGCCTTCAGGGTCTACCCCGCTATAATTTGTCCAAAGAAAAGGATTCTGTGCAGTCATATAAAAACGCAGTTGTCTTGCGCCTATCGCCTTAATCACATTTTCGGGTAAGGTATAACCTAATGATATATTACGCACACGTAAGAAATCAGCATTTTCATACCATAATGTATTCCTATAGTCTAGATTATCAACTCCTTCAATAGGCCGTGGCATGTCATTAGTGGGATTACTTGGCGTCCAATAATTGACCTTTACATTATTATTTCTATGTGCCTGATTAAGGTATTCTATATTATTTTCTACCATAGACCCCATATTTGCATATAAAAAGATATTAAAATCAAAACTCTTATATTGGAAATTATTAACAAGACTGGCTATATATTTAGGTCTTGATTGTCCCTGGATTACACGATCTTCCGCGCTTATCACATAATCTCCATTATCATACAGGCGAATAGACCCTGGTTTAAAATTGTTTCCATTCGCGTTAAACTTAGCCATCTCTGCCTGGTCTTCAGGAGTATCTTGCCAAATACCAATTTTTTTATAATCAAAACTCACATTAATCGGCTGACCAATAAACCATTTATTTCCGGTATCATCTTCCTTTCCATTGTAAAGCTCTACAATCTCTTCTTTATTGGCGTAAAACATCCAATCGGTAGTCCACTGAAAATCATCATTTTTAATGTTTGTTGTGTTTAAAGCTAACTCAATACCTTTATTGCGCGTACTACCCACATTTGATTTAACTATACCAAAACCCGAAACGATAGGTAATTGTCGGTCGATTAAAAGATCGTGGGTATTTTGGAGATAAAAATCTACCGTTCCGCTAATCCTGTTGTTTAATATGGTAAAATCTATACCTGCATTCCATTGCCCCGTGGTTTCCCAGGAAAGATTTGGATTGGGTAAAATATCGGGGGCATAACCTAATAATAAGTTATCACCAAAATTATAAGGTTTAGTAATCAACGTACCTTTAGTTTGATAAGGTGATACTTCTGAGCTGGCGGTTGTTCCATAGCCAACCCGAAACTTCAGGTCGTTAAAAAAAGAAACTTCCTGCATAAAGTTTTCTTCTTTAATACGCCAGGCAAAAGCTGCCGCCGGAAAAAGCACCCATTTATGCCCTTCTGCCAATCGAGACGCACCATCATAGCGTGCAGAAAGCGTTAATAAATAACGGCTATTGTAATTATAATTTATTCTTCCCATAAAAGAAGCAATATTCCATTGCGATTTATTACTTACCAATGTTCCTGGGATTAAACCAGCACCGACATTGTAATAGAGAAGTGCATCCGATGGGATATCTTCTACAGGTATACCATTGCTTTCTACTAGGTTTTGTTGAATGGATTGTAAAAACGTAAGACCTAAATTATGTTTACCAATTTCTTTATCATAAAAGAGCAGATTTTCCCAAGTATACATAAAACGGTTTTCTGTAGCATTCTTTGCATAATTTGTCTTTCCTGAACGAGCCAAACCCGACTGAAACTCATAATCTTGTACAGCAGTCATATCCAAACCTAAATTGCTTCGGAAACGTAAGCCTTCAACAGGCAATTTAATTTCGCCATAGTAGCTTCCGAAAAACTGATTTGTTTTTAACGGATTAGACACCGCTCCATCTACCAATCTGGTAAGTGGGTTCCAATACTGATCATCTGTACCTGAAACTCTATTTAATAACATCCCTTCATCATCATAGAACCTACCCAATGGCATCACCCGCCAATTGTTCTGCATATTACTTCCCCTATTCTGTAAAGCATGCGAAAATTGAGTCTGTCCTCCTACTTTTACCGCATCATTTATTTGATGATCTAGGTTTATTCTTAATGAATAGCGTGCATAATCTTCGTCTTTATATATCCCTTCGTTTTTATTATAGTTCCCTCCGATTAAAAACTTTGTTCCTTTATTACCTCCACGAATACTCAATTGATGATCGTTGAGCATTCCCGTACGTTGTACTTCTTCCCACCATTTAGCTGACCGAATTTTTGAAGGATCATAGTTTCCCTGCGCATCATAATCCATACGTATAGACTCAAGCGTATAAGGATCATTAGTAAAAGTGGCAATCTTTTGATCTTCCTCCCAACTTGGGGTGCTTGAATTATACTTCCCGGTGGCCCGATACGATTCACGTACCGTTTCAGCGAATTCTGCACCATCCATATAGTCTAATTGCCTCAATATGGTTTGAGGCCCATAATAAGCATTATAATCTATCTGCGTTTTGCCTTCCACCCCTTTTTTAGTAGTAATCATAATTACACCATTAGAACCTCTAGCTCCATAAATAGCCGTAGCAGAAGCATCTTTTAGCACATCTATGGATTCAATATCATTAGGACTAATTTGGCCCATGCCTCCGGTAATAGGAATTCCATCTACCACATAAAGTGGATCACTGCTGGCACTGATTGATCTTTTTCCTCTGATTAAAACTGAAGGAGTTGAACCGGGCTTAGAACTGCTTTGTGAAACAAGCACTCCACTAACTCTACCCTGTAAGGCCTCTGCAGCTGTCGTTACCGGTACTTGTGTAATTTTTGCAGCGTTCAAAGATCCAATTGATCCGGTTAAATCGCTTCTTTTTTGGGTACCATAACCTACTACCACCACTTCTTGTAAATAATCTATAGATTCTTGTAAAATGATATCTACAGGGCCTTCTTGATTAGCATTAATACTTTCCTCTTGAGTTATATAGCCCATAATACGATAAACAATAGTACCGGCTTTAGGTAAATTAATTTGATACAGTCCCTCACTGTTGGTAGCTGTAGCTATTGAAGTGCCTTTAGCTTGTACGGTCACGCCTGCAAGAGCTTCACCCCGTTCGTTAGACACCTTACCCTTAATGGTAAGCTGCTGAACTTGCTTTAAGGGCTCGGTCTGCTTTTTACGGGATACAATAATCGTTTTATTGCTAAACCGGTATTGAAGGCCTGTATTTTTAAAAGATTGATCAAGCACAATGCGCATATCCTGATCTCTGGCATTTATAGAAATCAAAGGCGCGGTAGATAAGTCCTCATTATTATAAATAAACTGATAATCCGTTTTTTGTTGGATCACCTGAAACAACGTCGCTAACTTTTCATTTTTAAGATTAACCGTAAGCTTTTGAAAGGCCTGAGCGAAAGCAACGTTTATAATTAATAGGAAGAGCAATAAATATTTTTTTGCCATAATTTTTTTGGTTTAAGAAGTTATAATTTTATTACTTACCCAAACAAGCAAGTGCATATGATTCGGGATTATGTAATTAAACAACTAGATAACCAAAGTGGGTGACAAGGGAATTGAAAATATTACTGGGGAAATACGGTTACTTTATTTTGCTGCAGCTTAAAACGCACTTTTGCAGTTTGACCAATGATATCCAGAATGGGTTCGATCTTTTCATACCGTTCTATTCTTCCGGTAAAATGATACTCTTTTATTTCATTGCGAGCAAATACCACATCTACATTATATTCTCTAGAGAGCATTTGCATTAGATCGTCCAATGTTGAATTATGAAAAATGAACATTTTATTTCTCCAAGCCAGAGCGGCATCTAAATCTCCCTGGCCAGCCTCTATAGCATGAAGAGTTACCGTCGCTTCATCTCCTGGTTTAAGTTCAATTTCCTTATTACTTTTTCGGGAGGAAATTTTTACTGAACCACTTATTAAAGACGTTTTATCTGATTGTTCATCTGGATAGGCCTTTATATTAAAGGAAGTTCCCAAAACTTTTATTGCAGATTTACCTGTATTAACAATAAACGGATGCTTGCTATCTTTAGCTACTTCAAAATAGGCTTCGCCCTGTAATTCAACCCTTCTTTCCTTTCCTTGAAAATTTGTAGGATATTTAATCGAAGAGGCAGCATTAAGCCATACTTTGGTTCCATCTGCCAGCATTAACTGGTAATGCTTTCCTCGGGGAACTATTAACGTATTAAACGCTTCGGCATGTTGTTCCAAACTATGATTATCTTTATAAGATAAAGAACGATCAAGTTGCGCTATTTGCAATCCATTATCATCAATAATGATCCGTTGTTCATTTTCTTTTAAACTTAGAGACGTTCCATTACTCATAATCAATTTTACTGCATTGTCCTCTTCTGACTCCTTCGACAAGTTTTCTATGCTTTTAATAGCGATTGGCTTATCTAGTATCTGGTAAGATTGATAGTGGAAATGAAACCAAGTGCTAATCAATAAGCCTATCACAAGCAAAGCTGCCACCAATGCAAATTTACTCGTAAAGATAGAAGGATAGGATTTCCTGGTATGAATATGATGTGTAGTTTTTTTAGCTATTTGGTTCCAAAGCTTATCAGAAGCGGGCTGATTATCCCACTGACCTAGCTTTTCATCCATATATTCCGCATCGGTTAGATGTCGCCACAACTCTTCATTTGCCTCTTGTTCTTTCCTCCAAGCATAAAGCTGTTGCTTTTCTTCTTCTTCGATAGAACCTTTAAGGAACTTGCTAATTAGATTCGCTATTTCTAAATCTGTATTCAATCTCATACTAAGTAATAAATAACAACAAGTTATTATAAATGGGTGACAGGTGAATTTTTATATACTATCAACTATGAAAAACAACACAAAGCCAAGAGGTAAATCTTTTAAAATGAGCTTAAGACCTTTTAAGGCTCTCATTTTTTGTGTTTTGACAGTATTTACAGATACATTAAGTTTATTAGCTACTTCGTTATTTGTCATTTCTTTAAAATATCCGTAATACACAACTTTTTGACAACCTAAAGGCAACTTTTTTATAGCCATATGAATATCCTGTAATACTTCTGCTTCAATCATTTTTAACATGACATTCTGTTCGTCACTAAATTTATCTAAACGCGATCTGTATTTATCAGAAACCTTATCATGCTTAAGATGATTAAGACATGTATTTTTAACACATATATACAGAAAAGACTTAATAGCATCTAGATGTGCAAAATTTTCTCTTCTGTCCCAAAGCTTAAGAAATGCTTCTTGCACGATATCCTCAATTTCAGTAGAGTAAGGAATAATGCCCTGTGCCAGATATATTAATTGACGATGATACGATTCAAAGATCATTTTGAATCCCTTTTCGTCACCGTTGATAAAACTAATTATCAATTGATACTCATCCATTCCTATAACAACATGATTAGTTCATTAATTAGGTTGGATAAATATAAACAAAACTATGAAGGCTTAAAATGATATTAACAATCTTATTATCAGTGAACAGTGAAACTTTATCTTAAGCGCTGTTTTTGTTTTATCAAAAGAGCTTCTATTTGCTCGTAGGGTACTTTTTGCACTGAAACATCACCATCAATAGCAAGTGATGCTGCAGTTGCTGCTGATTCCCCAAGGATCATAAATACGGGTTCCATTCTAACTGAGCCATAGGCAATATGCGATATGGATAAGCATACAGGTACTAATAGATTTTTACATTCTGTTTCTTTAGGAACGATTGCATCATAAGCAATGCTATAAGGTTTAAGAGCTTTTACACCGATATCTCCTTCATTCTGAACAGATCCTTCGTCAGTTACATAACGCTGAACATTATGAGAATCTAGCGCATAAGAACCCATTCCAATTGGGTGCGGAACTTCTTTTTTTCCAAGCACCTCATTTTCAGTCATTACATAATCGCTAACCATCCTTCTTGCTTCCCTTACATAAAGCTGATACGGCCAATTTCCGTTATCCTTAAATTCATCCTTTGCTAATCCCCAGGTATTTAATTCATTTTGCAAATCCTTTGGTATTCTGGAATCAGTTGCCATAAAGTAGAATAGTCCTTTCTGGTAATTTTCATGTGCTTTAATGATCTGTCTTCTTTTTTCATAAGAAGCTTCCGGATACTCATAGTTCATACCGATATAATCTGTACTAAAAGGGCCGTGATTATTCGTATCTGTTTTGCGATTTGGAATAAGGTCAAACTTATTGAAAAGCTCTTTCCATCCACTCTGAAACACTCTTATAAGTAACTCATAATCCGCCGGATTATAGTGATCAGGTTTTGGAAAAGTGACTTTGTTATCAGGATGGTTAGACAAGCACATTCTAAAACAATAAGCCTGGATCTTATTATCCCCCTCTCCTTTTATACCCGGGTTGGCATCTGAAATCCCGGTAAGCAATCCGCTGTTTATATCACCTGGAACTTTGTAAGGATCAATTTTGAACGCAAAATAATGCCCGTGCTGAAATACTTCTGTTTGAACTCCGTTCCAATTTTCCCCATACACACTGTTGGCTTCTCTTCCAACACGATAGTTAACCTTAGCGGCTGCCATCAAATCGCCTTCGTAAGTTGCATCAATAAATACTTGACCTTTAAACACCTTGCCATTTATAGTAGTGATCGATACAATCTTACCATTCTGCACAGATACCCCCTTAACTCTATCCAGCCATTCGTTTCGATAAACGCTTAGTTTATTTTCCTGTACAAAATCTTCCATGATCTGTTCCGCAACATGAGGTTCAAAAATCCACATCGTTCTATCTGTACCGTCAATGGCCGTAGTGCCTTGTCCTTTGTTACCGTATTCAGCTTTCTTTTGCCACTTCCAAGAACTGTCTGCCTCATAATGCAGATAAACCCGATGATAAAATTCTCGGGCCAGCCCGCCGATCACTTCTTTATTACCTGTATCAGTAAACCCAAGTCCACTAGAAGACAATCCACCCAGATGAATATCAGGCGAAACCATAATCACAGATTTACCTAATCTGGCAGCTTGCGTAGCGGCGGTAACCGCAGCAGAAGTTCCACCATAAACAATAATATCGGCTTCATATATCTTGCTTTGTGCTAAAATAGCGTTCGAAAACATAAGCGATATACTGGCTAAAAAAATTGTTATTCCATATTTATTTTTCATGTTATATTCTTAAAAGTTTATTTAAATATCCAGGATATTTTTCGCTGAAGTTGCCAAGTATGGTAATCATTAGAAAGTTAAACATCAGATAGCATAAACTTTATAAATAATCAGGCCGGAATCTTGGAATCAGATTCCGGCCTGTAAAGAATTTAAACTTAGCATGTTTGGCTTTCCAGAACCTTACAAAGGACGAATCTTAATATTTCTCCATTGACTGGATCCCGGATGTTCCTGTAAAGCAATTTTACCTTTCGCAACTT
>Ga0160445_100245_pt1 | contig 38720 bp, 36 predicted proteins | sample HID1972M_E1MG_FD_108215 | JGI IMG/M metagenome (GOLD analysis project Ga0160445, IMG submission 108215) | Enriched pill bug-associated microbial communities from UW Madison campus, WI, USA - HID1972M_E1 MG | ecosystem: Host-associated > Arthropoda: Insects > Digestive system > Unclassified ... | reverse complement strand
TCCAATGGTTATTGGCGTAGGTGAAAATGAATATATTATCGGTTCTGATGCTTCCCCTATTATCGAGTATACGCAAAATATCATTTATCTTAAAGATCTTGAAATTGCAACCATTACAAAAAGCGGGATAGAAATACGTACTGTTGATAATGAGATTCAAACGCCTTCCATTCATAAAATAGAGCTTAAGCTTGAAATGCTTGAAAAAGGCGGTTATGACCACTTTATGCTCAAGGAAATCCATGAACAGGCTTTTACTGTAAGAGATTGTATGCGCGGACGTATTTATCCGAAAGAAGGAAAAATACAACTGGGTGGCTTAAAAGATTTCGATGAAAAACTGAGAAACGCCGATCGCATTATCATTGTTGCTTGTGGTACTTCCTGGCATGCCGCTTTAGTAGGGGAATATTTGATTGAAGAATATGCACGCATACCTGTTGAAGTTGAGTACGCATCTGAGTTCAGGTACAGAAATCCTATCATTTCAAATAATGATATTGTTATTGCCATATCCCAATCGGGGGAAACAGCAGATACTTTAGCTGCATTGGAAATAGCTAAAGAGCGTGGTGCAACTATTTTTGGAATTTGTAATGTTGCAGGCTCCTCCATAACACGTTTTACGGATGCTGGAGTTTATACCCATGCTGGTCCAGAAATAGGAGTAGCTTCTACCAAAGCATTTACTGCACAGGTTACTGTTCTTACCCTAATCGCTTTTTATATCGCCCAGTTAAAAGAGAAAATAGATAATGAAACCATGAAAGCTCTTTTAACCGAATTAGATAGTATTCCAGAACTCATTAAGGAATGCTTAAAGACCGAAGAAGCTACCCAATACATAGCTGAAGAAATTAAAGATATTAGCAATTGCCTTTACCTCGGCCGTGGAATCGGTTTTCCGGTAGCCTTAGAAGGCGCTTTAAAATTAAAAGAGATCTCCTACATACATGCAGAAGGTTATCCTGCAGCAGAGATGAAACATGGCCCCATAGCTTTAATTGATGATGGATTTCCTGTAGTTGTTATTGCAACAAAAAGTTCTTCATACGATAAAGTTGTAAGCAACATCCAAGAAGTTAAAGCCCGTAAAGGAAGAGTAATTGCTGTTGTAACCAAAGGCGACATTGATGTTCGAAAAGCAGCTGACTATGTTGTGGAAATTCCAGATGCGAACGATGCCTTTCTTCCTTTATTAGCTACAATTCCATTGCAGTTATTATCTTATCACGTAGCCCTCTTACGAGGATGTAATGTTGACCAGCCACGAAATTTAGCCAAATCAGTTACTGTTGAATAAACAAATGAAGCAATAGCCTTCATTTGTTTATTCAGATTTGATTTTCTATGTTTGGCCTTGAGGTGGTTTCATCTCCTTTTAAAGACAAATTATTCAATGAAAATTAAAGTAGGCTTTGGTTTTGATGTACACCAATTAAAAGAAAATCATCCATTTATTTTAGGAGGGGTGCAACTTGACCACCATTCGGGTGCTTTTGGTCATTCAGATGCTGACGTTTTGGTGCATGCCATTTGTGATGCCTTATTAGGTGCAGCAAACTTAGAAGATATTGGTTATCATTTCCCCAATACAGACCCTAAATGGAAAGATATCCGCAGTACCATCTTATTAGAACATTGCGTTGCTTTACTGAAGGAGAAAGGTTGGGAAGTTGGAAATATTGACGCCATGCTTTGTATTGAAGCCCCTAAGATAAAACCTTATATTATGGAAATGAAAGAAAATATCAGCTTAGCGATGGGATTGAGCACGGATGATATATCTATAAAAGCCACAACCAATGAAACTATGGGATTTATTGGCAGAGAGGAAGGCTTGGTAGCCTATGCAGTTTGCTTAATTACGAAGTAAGGTCAGCTTTTTTAAGATCAGTTTTATCTTTGGCCGAAGAAGTATCTTTTGTTGTGGAAAAATCACTGCATGCGCTGCATGTTTTACATGCGCCCCCTTTTTTACCAGGCTTAACATTCAGATAAACCATTCTTATCAGATACAGCACGGCTATTCCAAACAGAGCAAAAACTAGTATTAACTGGGTGTCCATATTACAAACTTAACCAATCAAAAGCGTGCTTTTGTCAAAATAATATAAAAAAACAGTAAACCTACATAAAAAAACTCACACCTATAACAAATTTTCCCAATCGTAATACCTATCTTTGCAAAAATTTCGAGTATTACATTACCGATAAAATGCAGAAAATCAGAAATATAGCAATTATTGCACACGTTGACCACGGAAAGACTACCCTTGTTGACAAAATCCTACACTCTACACACCTTTTTCGCGACAATGAACAAAGTGGTGTATTAATTCTTGACAATAATGACCTTGAACGCGAGCGAGGAATTACCATTGTTTCAAAAAACGTTTCCATACAATACAAAGACGTTAAAATCAATATCATTGATACCCCTGGTCACGCCGATTTCGGTGGTGAAGTTGAGCGTGTTTTAAAAATGGCAGATGGAGTAATCCTTCTTGTCGATGCTTTTGAAGGCCCTATGCCTCAAACACGTTTTGTAACTCAAAAAGCACTTGCTTTAGGTTTAAAACCCATTGTAGTTGTTAATAAGGTTGATAAAGAAAACTGCCGTCCTGAGTAAGTTTACGAAGCCGTTTGGGAGTTATTCTTTAGCTTAGATGCAGATGATGAACAATTAAATTTCCCAGTATTATATGGTTCATCCAAACAAGGATGGATGTCAACCGATTGGCAAAAACCCACTGAAGATTTCATTCCATTACTGGATGCGATTTTAGAATTTATACCTTCAGCGCCAATCAACGAAGGCACGCTTCAAATGCAAATCACTTCATTAGATTATTCATCTTTTGTTGGCCGTATTGCTGTTGGCCGTGTTGCTCGTGGTGTTATAAGAGAAAACATGCCGGTATCGTTAATGAAACGTGATGGCAAAATCATAAAATCACGTATTAAAGAACTTCATACTTTTGTTGGCTTAGGCAAACTAAAAGTTTCTGAAGTAAAAGCAGGTGATATTTGTGCTGTAGTAGGAATTGACGGTTTTGATATTGGTGATACCATCGCTGATTATGAAAATCCAGAACAATTGGAAGTAATCCACATTGATGAACCTACCATGAATATGTTGTTTACAATCAACAATTCCCCATTCTTCGGAAAGGAAGGAAAGTTTGTAACCTCCCGCCACTTACATGATCGTTTATTTAAAGAGATGGAGAAGAACTTAGCATTAAAAGTTCTTCCTACAGATTCAGCTGATGCTTTTTTAGTATATGGCCGTGGTATTTTGCATCTTTCAGTGCTAATTGAAACCATGCGTCGCGAAGGCTATGAACTCCAGGTTGGGCAGCCACAAGTAATTATAAAGGAAATTGATGGCAAGAAATGTGAACCTATTGAAGTATTAACAGTAGATGTTCCTGCTGAAGTATCCGGCAAAGTAATTGAATTGGTTACTCAGCGTAAAGGAGAACTCCTTGTCATGGAAACCAAAGGAACTTTACAACATTTAGAATTTGACATCCCTGCACGTGGAATTATCGGCTTACGTAATAACGTATTGACTGCTACTGCTGGAGAAGCGGTAATGGCACATCGTTTCAAGGACTATGAGCCTTGGAAAGGAACCATTCCTGGTCGTTTAAGCGGTGTACTGATTTCGATGGATAAAGGCATGACAACAGCTTATTCCATTGATAAATTACAAGATCGTGGTCGTTTCTTTGTTGATCCGGGAGTTGATATCTACGAAGGTCAGATCGTTGGAGAACATATCCGCGATAATGATTTAACTATCAATATTACAAAAGGAAAACAGTTAACCAATATGCGTGCTTCAGGAACTGACGATAACACACGTATAGCTCCGGCTATTAAGTTTTCATTGGAAGAATCCATGGAATACATTCAAGGTGACGAATATATTGAGGTAACACCAAAAAGCATCCGTATGCGTAAAATTCACCTCCGTGAAGCAGATCGCAAAGTAAATGCTAAAAAATACCAATAATATTTTTTAAATAATTCTTAGGAAAAGGCCGAATCACTTTGAAGTGATTCGGCCTTTCTTATTTAAAGACAAAAACTACTTTGTTAAAATTTATCGGGTACAGGTAGACCGGGTTTACTGGTCATAAACAACATTACCCAGGTTAAAAACGCATTGATAACAATTAATTCAAAGCTCATACCATATCCAACAAACTTATCCAGTATTACTTTTAAAACATAGAGTAGTATCGGCGATAAAATACAGATATAAGGAACCAACGAATCAGTAACTGAACGCTTTGTAAACATGCCAAATACAAAAAGTCCTAACAACGGCCCGTAGGTATATCCTGCCGCTGTAAAAATAGCCGTAACTACAGACTCATCATTAATTACTTTAAAGCCTAATATTACCAATAGCATTAAAAAAGAAAAGCCTACATGTACCAATGTCCGTTGTTTAACTAATTTGGGATCGTTCGGATCAGCCTTCTTATGAAAATTAAGGAAGTCAACACAAAAAGACGTTGTTAAAGCAGTCAGCGCAGAATCGGTTGTAGCAAACGTTGCAGCAGTTAAACCCATCATAAAAATAATCCCGGGTAAAATCGGCAGATAATTCAAGGCGATTTCCGGGAACAGATGATCCGGAGTTGGCAGAGCCGTTACATCGATATTATTTTTTTCAGCATACAGGTAAAGCATGGCACCAACGGACAAGAAAAAAATATTGATGATCACAAAAACCAACGTAAAAGAAAGCATATTTTTCTGTGCCTCCCCAATTGTTTTCATGCTAATATTTTTTTGCATCATATCCTGATCCAATCCAAACATAGCAAGTGTTACAAATATCCCTCCCAAAAACAGTTTAAAAAAATTCTTTTTATCACCCATAAAATCATCCCAAAAGAAAAGCTTTGAATACGTACTTTCCTTTATGGAATCAACTGTTTGAACCAAATTCAAATCTAAGCTCTGTGCAATAAAATATATGGAAAGAACTACCGATAGCAATAGGAAAAAGGTTTGTAGAAGATCCGTTATGATTATCGTTTTTAATCCCCCTTTATGTGTATAAACCCAAATTAACGCTAAACAAATTATAATGGTAACTGCAAAAGGAACGTTCCATGCATCAAAAATAAAACGTTGCAAAATAATCGCTACTAAGTACAGGCGAAAAGCAGAACCTATTGTTCTTGAAATTAAGAAGATCATCGCCCCGCTCTTATAGCTCATGTAGCCAAATCGCTGTTCCAGATAAGTATAAATAGAAACCAGGTTCATCCGATAATAAAGAGGCAATAATACGAATGCTACGATTACATATCCTACAGCATTCCCCAAAACAAATTGAAAATAGCTAAAACCACCCGCACCAACGGCCCCTGGCACTGAAATAAACGTTACTCCGGAAAGGGCAGTCCCAATCATTCCAAAAGCAACGATATACCATTTGGAGTTTTTATTGGCACTAAAAAACGCTGTATTATCCAATTTCTTACGCGAAGTAAGATGTGCTACCCCTACAAGGACAGAAAAATAAACTATCAGAAAACTTAGTAATACAATAGGAGTCATACAGGAACCTTAATTATTGTTTCAAACTTTCAATTGACGAACGCACATTTCCATATTTTTTCAATAATTCACCCGCTTTTTCCTCAGATACGCCCGTTTCTTCCATAATAAATCGTACACCTCTGGCTACCAACTTATGATTACTTAACTGCATATCAACCATCTTATTTCCTTTAACCCTTCCCAATTGAATCATCGTCGCGGTCGTTATCATATTTAAAACCAATTTCTGAGCTGTTCCTGACTTCATCCTGGTAGAGCCGGTTACAAACTCCGGCCCTACCACAATTTCAATTGGGTATTGAGCTTGTTGAGCCACTGGCGAGCCTTGATTACAGACTACACAAGCAGTTACCACACCAGCCCCATTGGCAGCTTTTAAGGCACCAACTACATAGGGCGTTGTACCTGAAGCGGCTATCCCTACTAACACATCTTGTTCATTTATTCCATATTCCATCAAATCCTTCCAGCCCTGCTGGGTATCATCCTCTGCAAATTCAACCGCTTTACGAATTGCACTATCCCCTCCGGCAATAATGCCAATTACCCAATCATGCGGAACACCAAATGTTGGAGGACATTCCGAAGCATCCAAAATACCTAAGCGCCCGCTTGTACCCGCTCCTATATAAAACAAGCGTCCCCCTGTTTTCATTTTTTCAACAATCACCTGCGTTATGGCTTCTATCTGGGGAATACTTTTCTGAACTGCAACAGGTACCCGTTGATCTTCCTTATTCATATTCGTCAACAGCTCATTAACGCTCATGCGCTCCAAGTCATTAAAATCAGATTCCTTTTCTGTTGTATTATTCATGTATAAATTACCTTAACTCTGTTATGACCATCCTTTAATGAATTTATTCAAAATCGGGATATAACAGATACTTCTTTCTCATTTTTTTATAAGCCGTCAATTCTTCTTTCCACGAATCGCGTATTTGCTTTTCAGTCATTCCAGCCCTAATTTGTTTCCTCAATTGATCAGTTCCTGCCAATTTATCAAAGAACTCCGGCCTCGAAAAAAACTTTTCCTTAAAATCAGCCTTATTATAAAAATCCAATAAATACTTCAATGTAAATTGTTCTGCTTCAGCATCAATGGCGCGTAAGTCGAGACCAAAACATTGCTTTCCCTGTTGTTCAACATGTGCCGCCATCCCTTTTCGTTTTCCCGGAGTAAAAGTAAAGGAACCAAAAACCGGATTAGGATAACCAATTACCTGAAAAGGCCAGTCGGTTCCCCTCCCAATACTAAAATCTGTTCCTTCAAATAAGCATAAAGACATATATAAACGCACAGAAGTATAATTCGGTAAACTGGGAGATGGAACAACAGGCAATTTATATTTCATGCTATGATCATAATTCTTTACAGGAATAACGGTCAAATCACATTGCTTACCTTTTTCCAGCCATTTCTCTCCGTTAATCATGTTGGCCAGTTCACCAACGGTTAACCCATGGATCATCGCAATTTTGTGATAGCTGATATCCGCTTTAAATTTATCATCTTTTCTTACTGGCCCATCTACCTGATCTCCATTAGGGTTTGGACGATCGAGTACAATTAGTTTCTTACCGTGATCAGCACAAAGTTGCATAACACGGTGCATGGAAGCAATATATGTATAAAACCGAGCACCCACATCCTGCAAATCAAAAATCATTACATCAACCGACTTAACAATTGAATCTGCTTTCGCGTTTTTTCCATATAACGAATAAAGGGGAATTCCAGTCTTTTCATCGTATTCATTACTTACCGTTTCTCCTCGTTCAATATTACCTCTAAAACCATGTTCAGGAGCAAAAGCAAAGTTGATGGTTACTTGATTATCCAGTAGAACATCTACCAAGTGTTCATTTCCAATCATCGAAGTTTGATTTCCCATTAGCCCTATGCGCTTCCCCTTTAGCAGAGGAAGATACTCCTCTAATCTATTGGCACCAGGAATAATTTCAATAACTTCATGATTAAACTCCCTTGATTTTACTTCCGCTTTGTCTTCCTCAGATTCTTTGACTGATTGTCCACAAGCTGTAGAACCAAATAAAAGCAAGCAGATAAATAGAAATACCCGGGTATGCATAGAAAACTGAATACTTTTCATAAAACAAGTTTATACTTCTAAGGATATTCAATTAAAATCCGCTCAAGCATCAGGCGATTCCCATCCGACGCAACACTGCCGGTATGCTGAACTCCAAAACCCCCAAAAGTGTTATTATCGATTATTGCAGATAAGTTCACTTCATGAATCAATCCACTGTCTTTCTGGTCCTGCTCCTGTTTGCTGCTAGTTGTTACGTGTGCGTTCAGTTTATTTCCTGTTACGCTTAATAAAACTTTACATCCAGGCACAAATACGGATGAATCAATAAAGTCACTAATTGCTGTTCCGGCACCATTTACAAATTTATATAAAGTAAACCTTACTCCATTGCCAAAAGCTGGTGTTCGTTGAATTCTCAAACCATAGCCTGTTAAGGTATGTGCATCAAACTTAATATAGATATCTACATACTGCCCTGTAGCACTCCCGAACCCTTGTCCGGCAGATTTATGCGGGCTCAACGCCAACTCCAGTGACATATCCTTATACGGTCCTGTCTGCGCATATAATAAGCGGGCTCCCCTTCCTGTTGTCATTAAACCATACCGGTCAAAAGTCCCTGCGTGCCCTAGCCCATAGGTCCAGCCATTCCCCCTACCAGGTTCCCATTCAAAATCCTTACTTAAATCTTCCGGTCGGTGAGTATCTACAACCCAGAACCCTTCACGAATCTTATCCGTGCGCTGTACCGGCAAATTCTTAAAATCAGTATAAATGCTTTTGCTAAGAATATCACTTTCTACAATCTTTCTGCTTATTACCCGTATCGGTTTTCCTGTAAGGCTCGACCTGGTTTTAGGTGCAACACTTGCCACCAAATAATATCCAATATCGCCGGTTGTTAGCTTATAGGTTTTTAAGGGTTCATTTAATCGGGTAACTGCCACCTGTATACTGTCACTTCCTTTAGGTAACTTGGCTCTGTACCAGTTAATTACCGAATAGTCCTCCAATTCAGAATCAAGCGAATAATCAATTGTAACCTTTCCAATTTCAGGTTCTTTAATACTTACAATTTTATCGAAAGCAGGAGCCTTCAGTGGAGTTGGCAGCACTTCGATATAAGCGACAGATTCAATCCCTTGAGGAGTTTCTGCCTTTACATATCCCCTCAATGTATCCAAGGAGTTATTGGCTCCTGTAACCGTTACGGTTTCATCTTCATTTACAATAATTGACAACAAGCTTGAATCACTTACCGTCCACTTAATCCCTGTTTTACCAACAACCCTTTTTGGATAAATAACATAAGAAATGGTTGCTTTTTCCTGCGTCTCGGCTTTAAGTTGAGTTTTATCCGCTTTAACCTGCAAGCGATAGGGCAAATCAGCATATTGGCTCAGCCTTCCCCTTTGGTTTTCCGGGTCCCAATTATCATTTCCCCGTAATAGATTAAAAATATTATATGCTTTGCCAACTTTAAAAGCCTGTAATGACTCTCCTTTTAGATAAACCGATAATTCGGGTTTTGTTGTGCTAATAAGAGCGGGTTTCCCATTCAGGCTATTATTATAAACATAATGCCTTGCCTCATCCGAAGGATTATCAGTCCATTCAAGCCTGTTTGCATTACCAATGAAAACCCCATCAATAATTCCAAAAGTATCGTTCTTCTTAGCGAAGAAAATCGTTGAGTTTGCCGCAGAATCCCGTAATACAGATTCAAACGTGCAGCTCAAGTATACCTGAATTATATTTGATGCACTTCCTGAGGGATGGTTAGAATAGAATTTAAAATAACAGTTATTAAACACATTCATGTCTCCTGTCCCTATCGCATCATCTGTACATTGGAAAAAACAATCTTTATAATATGCTCTGTGGGGTTCATTACTTCTTGCGAATACGTTTAAAAAGCTTATAAACTTACAGTTCTCAAAAAGCCATTTATCCATTTCACCGGCATGTGCTTTTGTTATTACTTGCGCTTGAGTGATTGTCTCCTGACGTTTAGTATGGTTTTTATCCGGGTTAGGCGTATAAACTAAATCAACATTGCAGTAGTTTCCAAAAGTTATATTGTAAGCATGAAATCCATCCCCTATGCCGATGGTATTCCAATTGCCGATGGCTCCTGCCATTTGCCCCCTATTACCTGCAATTATCGTATAATCAGGATTATCCGATAAGCCAATCATGGTTATGTTCGCCTGAGGGAAAGTTAATCCAATTAGCTTATTTTCAGAATTTGGCAAGGTTGGGTTGTCCGTCCAGTAAACATCCGGTTCTATATATATCACTGTTGGCTCTTGTTCCGTACCATCTTTGGCAGCAGCTGCCACATCCTGCAAAGATTTAAAAGCATACTTACCCAAATTACCATCCGCTAGCTTCGCATTTACATACAATGCTTTATCACTTAATTTTATAGTTTTGCCTTTATATTGAATAGAATTTACAGGGGTTATACGGTTCGCATTTTCAAGAGGTGCGGTAGTTTCTTTTCTGTCACTTGTCTTATGCGTTGGCGTCGCGAAAAGAAATAGTGGAAAAGCAACTGATAAAACAAGCAATAATTTTATTGAATAGCTATTTCCTTTCATTTTAAGTTTAATTATTTCAACGTCGGGCCATTTACCACTAATTTCCCTTCTTTGGTAATCTCCATTTTGTCAATAAACACCAATCGCTCATGCCCTGTTTCTTCCGTTCTGCCATGATATACGCATAGCATATCTTTGCCATTAGGAGAAAAAGTCATGCTGTTATGCCCGGTGCCTGAAACATCACCCTTTTTCTGCAGTATTGGATTTTCCGGAGCTTTTGTAAAAGGACCTAAAGGACTTTTTGAGGTTGCATAACCAACCGCGTAATTCTGCCCGTCAAAATTATTTGCTGAATACATCATATAATAAGTGTCCTTATCTTTAAGCAGGTAAGAACCTTCCGTCCAGCGGCGGTTAGCTTCATGAGCCGTTACAGACCTACTTTCCCATTCATGTACATCCATTTCCAACGGTGGCCGCAACAACAACACCGGTTCACCAATTACACCACTAAAATCCGACTTCATTTCTACACCATATACCCAGCTCTCTTCAATTTCATCATACCAGCCTTTTTCTTTCGCCCAATCCGCAATTTTGCTTTTTACAGGATGTTTGTAACAGCACCTGGAATAATAAAGGTAGGTTTTACCATCTTCAAACCAAACATTCGCATCAATGATCGGGTATCCGGGATCAAATATTGGCCGGTCGTATAAATCGATAAAAGGGCCTGTGGGTTTATCTGAAACAGCTACACCAATTTTAAAATTCTCTAATTCATTTGTAGGGTTATTCTTCCATTGCGCACTATAAAACATATAATATTTGCCATTTCTTTTATATACTTCCGGAGCCCAAAAGGAATGGATCCCCCAGGCATTTTTAGTATCGTTACGATAAACCTGTCCCTCAAAATTCCATGTTTTCAAGTCGGAAGAAGAATATGCAGCATATCCATTTTCCGCGCCTCCTCCCGTTCCATACATAAAATAGTTACCATCATCATCCTTTAGAATATAAGGATCCCCAAAAGCTACCGGTAATGGGTTGTTCGATTGAACTTCCTTCTTATTTTGTTTTTGAGCACAAGATTGAATAAAAAAGGATGTAGTAATAAAAAAAATGCAGATTAGTCTTTTCATAATTAATCAAATATCAAATTAAACCTTGGTCACGTTTCGGTATATCCATCGCTTCAAAGTTTTGCCTTACAATATAAGCATCTATTCCAAATATAATCAAAGACTTTTGGCTATAAGGCTTTAATTTTCTATGTGATCCCGTACAATTTTAATCATACTCAATATAGGGACAAACAAATCATACCGGCTATTCCTCCAAATGTAACCGCCACAAATAATGATTAAAATCGTAGCAAGCGCACATAAGTTTACCTCACCGCCTATAAAGAATGGTGTTTACAAAGTAATTATCAATACTCTGAATAACTAAAAAGTAATTAAATAGCGGCTATCACATTTATCCGCGAGTTCGTATATAGAGTTTTAATGTTCATAATCGCTTTTCTTATTGCGGTTTTGAATATGTTCATTATATTTGAATGTTCACGTTACGTGAACATTCAAATATAATGAACATAGAAAAAGAAAAAATCCTGCTTCCTGCATTAAATAGACTGAAAGAAATCACGGGGATTGAGGCCAGAATATTGGATATACCTAACAAAAAGGATGAAGCAGTAAATGCTGTTATTGAGATCTCAAAGGGACAGCAAAGTTATATTTTGGAAGTCGACGTTAAAACCGAGCTTAGAACGGCTGCATTGTCAAATATTTTAAATAGACAAAAGGCGACCGACGGAAAGATTATGATGGTTTCAAGGTACATCCCAACTCCTATGAAGGATGAGCTAAAAGCAAATAAAATAAATTATATCGAAATTTCTGGGAACTGCTATATCGAGACAGGTGGTATATATATTTATGTCAGTGATCAGAAAAGCCTGCCTTCAAAGACGATTGAGGAGGCCAAGCTATGGGCGCCTTCCGGCATGAAGTTTCTTTTTGCGGTTTTGATGGAACCAGATCTCCTCAATTCATCTTATCGAAATATCGCATATACAGCAGGTGTAGCCTTAGGCAATGTTGGCAATTTCATATATGAAATGAAACGGGATGGGCATGTGATCATAGGCACGAGAAATAAGCAGCAAATATTATTTCTGGAGGACAGGACAATGTTAATCGACAAATGGGCGGACATATACAGGCCGGTTCTTCGACCCAAACAATTGGTTGGGAAGTTCCGCTTTAGTAAAAAAGAGGATAGAGAAAATTGGCATAGCCACACAGCTCCTGATCTTGGAATATATTGGGGGGCTGAAACTGCTGGAGCCATACTCACTAAATATCTTTCTCCGGAGGTCTATACGATTTATTCAAATGAGGATCGCTTCGAATTAATGAGAAAAATGAGAATAGTTCCCGATCAGAATGGAGAGGTGGAATTGCTTCGACCATTTTGGAATGAGGAAGTATTTGGTACCAACGACGATACCGTACCGCCACTACTGGCCTACGCCGAATTAATCAGTAGTTTTGATAGCAGGAACCGGGAGACCGCAATGCGCATAAAAGAAAAGTATGTTAAATAATCTTATCCTGGCACCGGTTGTTTCTGAGATGCTAACAGAACTTCAAACGGTATTCTCGAAGTTTGATATTGACTTCTATTTAGTTGGAGCCGTAGCACGCGACATACATCTCTCGGCAAACGAACAGCTATCTTCGGCACGGGCGACAAAAGACGTCGATCTAGCTGTGACAATAAATGATGAAGGTCAGTATAACCAGGTTAAAGCCGCATTGAACAGTACTAATCTCTTCGAAGCCCATGAATCAGAGCCCATTAAATTAATATATAAAGAAAGCCTGGAGGTTGACTTATTACCGTTTGGAGAAATTGAGCAGTCCAACAGGAACGTGAGTTTAACAGATCCGACTTTTGTGCTGAATATGCCCGGGTTCACCGAGATATACCCTTTCGTAAAGGATTTTAAATTGGGAAATGGACAAATAGTAAAGGTGTGTACGATGGAGGGAATTGTACTGCTCAAACTCATTGCGAATAATGACCGGCCACAAAGAACGAAAGATATTTCTGATATCGAGCACATCATTCAGACTTACTTCGATCTGTATGATGATGATGTATACATGGTACATCATGATATCCTAGAGCTTTATGATACTATGAATAACGACTATATTCAACTTGTTTGTGCCAGACTTATAGGACGGAAAATGAAAGCTATGCTTGAGGACTCACCGGAACTGGCACAGAGGGTGACCGGAATACTCTCAAAACGGGAAACGGCGCGATGGTTAGCCATGTTAGATGGAATGAAAGATGAATGACGGCCCTTGCTTTCCTTAACTACATCTTTTCAGGAAAATTTATGGAATGGTATTTCTCATCCCATTCCAGGTGGGAAAAGCTTGGAGTTTATTGCACCCAAAAAACAGACCTCCGGAAAATCGTTATCAAAAAAAGACAGACAAGAACGGCCATAAAAAAAGAGGCTGATCAGTCAATGATACAACCTCTTTCTTTTTAAAAGACTACAAGAAAACCTTATAAATCAAACCACATCTTCTCGTTATACGCTGGTGCCGGTTTTGGAACATTTGGATTTGCAGCTGTTTCATCAGGCGACAAAACAAAACGTCTGATCAATGGGCCAGCGGTGGCACCTGGAGGTAAAGTTAATTTAGGGACTTCGTTCCCATCCGAACCTGAACGTCTCCATTGTACAAAAGCATCAAGAGGTCTATCCATTAAATCAATCCATTGTTGAATATGTATCTCTTTCACGGGATCAGCTACAGTCGTCAAATTTGGAAGTTCGTTTGCCAAATAAGTTGTAATTGCAGCAGGATTTGCTTCGTAAAAATTCATAGCAGCTTTAACGCCGTCATGAAATAACCCTTGTGCTTTAGTAAGGTTTTCAGCTACTCCAAGTCCTCTGGCATAAGCTTCAGCTTGTAATAATAAAATCTCTTGATAAGATAGGATCACAGAAGGTGCATCTGCTCTATATAAATAAGAAGAACTCAATAGAGAAGTTGTTTCATCGGCTTCCTCTTCTGTACCAACGGCTTTATACGTAGTAGCTTCTGGACCCATATCAAAATACTGTGGAATTCTTGGGTCATTCTTTGGTCCCATATAATCGAATACATTTGAATTAGCAAAAAACCATGGATTCCTTGCATCATTTGTATTTTCTTTAAAGAGCCTGTATTTAGGATTTTCGTTATCCGTTGTTGTGTAATATGGATAAAGCAAATTATCACTTGCAGAAGAAAGCATCGATTCCGGATTAGAAAGCATTTCACCAATAGCAGTAGCTTTACTTGGATCTTTATCAACCATAGTCATCAACACCTTGAATTTGATTGAATTTGCTAATTTTACCCACTTGTCCATATTACCCTTATAAAAGACATCATAATCGCTAATTTTTAATGGACTTGTTGGATCAATTTGACCCTTTGCCTCCTCTAAAAGAGCAATTATACCTTCAAAAACATCTTTTTGTGCATCATATTTTGGATAAGGAAACTCATCTGGATTCCATGCTTCGCTAAACGGAACATCCCCATACAGAGTAGTAGCTTCGTACATCAACTGCGCAAGCACTATTTTACACTGTGCAGCAGCGTTATTGTTTGCAGGATCAAGTCCTTCTGCGTCTTTTATAGCAGCATTTAAGTTATTTCCGGCAGTACTATAATATACTTTCCAAGTATTTCCAATAGAATAAACACTTACGTCGTATACATTGCTCTTCTCCCATCCGAAATCACCACCACTAGCAATGTTTTGGATAAATAGTCCAACAGGAAGCCAGGCATCACCACTATTCTTATTCACATCCCAAGCAGTGATTGCATAACCAAAAAGAAGACTTGCATCGACTTTTGTTGCTGTTAAAGGACTGGTATTTATATCTAAATACTTTTTACATGACATCCCCCCTACTGCTAATAGTAGAGTAAGAGTACCTATTAAAATTCTATTTTTAATTTTCATAAGATTTTTTCTTTATTAAAACGTCAACCTTAAATTCATTCCAAAAGAACGAGTGGATGGCACACTATTAAATTCTACACCTTCTCCTACACTTCCTGCTCCAAAGAAATTTAACTCTGGATCAACGTGAGGTACATGACTTTTGATTAACCATAGATTCCTTGCTTCAACTCCTATTTCTACACCTTTTATTGAAGTTGAGTTTTTAAGCATACTTTTTGGCAAAGCATAACCAAGCCTAATTTCTCTTAACTTGATAAAAGATGCGTTAAACACGTTACCTTCAGTATAATCGGTTTTCGCTTGATTGGCCCAATAGTCTTGTGGATCTACAGGAGTCGTATTTGGAACGTATGCGTCTCCCTGTAATACTACACCATCATCTATAATTGGCGCTCTGTCTCCTCCTGTTTCAATTGCCAAACCAGAAGTTCTTAAATTAGAAACCGTTCCAGAATAAAATACTCCACCTTGACGAATATCTAGTAAAGCGCTTAATGAGAATCCTTTATAATTGAATTGATTATTTATACCCATTGTCCAATCAGGATAAATACTTCCTAATTTCTGATCGTTAACAACCTTTTTCAAACCATTTGCTGGATCAATAACATATTTGCCTGAAACAGGGTCCACTTCCCATGCAGATCCATATAAACTAAACGGCTCACCTACTTCAGCTTTTATTTGCAATCCACTCCAACCGCTTGCCAAACTATATTGAGTCAATCCTTCAGCCAATTCTTCTACAACTTGATTATTCTTTCCAAAATTGACATTTATATCCCATGAAAAATCATTAGTCCTAACTGGGGTACCTGTTAACATCAATTCTATTCCCTTATTGCGAATCGCTCCTACATTCACATATTTAGCAAAGTATCCGGTTGAAATAGCAACATCAATTGGAATTAATTGATCACGTGTCACCGTATTATAATAAGTAAAATCAACACCTATCCTATTATCAAAAAACCTTAAATCTGTTCCGATTTCGAATGATTTCTGTCTTTGCGGCTTTAAATCTGCATTTGGCAGAATACGAGGTCCTGTAAAAGCAGTACTAATCGACCCTATTGGAAATATATTCGTTTGAGCCCCAACAAACTGCAAAAACACTGTTGATACTGGAGAATACTGGTAATCAAGTTGATAAGGTGTCAAATCGCTTCCGACAGATGCCCAACTTCCTCTTATCTTACCAAAGCTTAACCAATCCATGTTTTTGTCCTTTAATAACTCAGAGAAAACGAACCCTGTACTTACCGAAGGATAAAAATAAGACCGGTGTGCAACAGGGAGAGTAGATGTCCAGTCATTTCTACCAGTAACGTTAGCATAAAGCATATTTTTATAACTCACGCCTAAGTCTCCAAAAACACCAATAATTCTACGCTTAGTATATGCCAATGTCGGAGTTTTACTTGCAGCATTGGTATAATTCCATAATTGGTCAATTGTCAAGCCACTAGCATCAACATTAGTACTTTCAGTTGTAATTTCATTGATATTATTACCAACAATCAATTTAAAACTTAAGTCGTCATTTACACTTTGATCTAAAGTAACTAATAAATCGTTATTTAGTTGCTTATAAAATAAATCAGTATTCGTAAATTTTCCAAGGTTTGTACCTGCAGTTCCTTTCCTAACTACAGTTGATCGTTTTTCAGAATAAATGTCACCACCTATATTATTAGAAATGGAAATCCAATCAACTGGTTTATAAGTAAGATTATAAGATCCTACGAATCTATCAACCTTATTTGAACTTTTATTGTAGTTTATAATCCAATAAGGATTATTACCAGTTCTATCTGTACTTAAAAAGTTCTGTTCTCCTGTTATCGGATCTTCAAAATTATCTCTTAGCTTATTAATATCAACTACCCTTGGCAATCCATAAATAGCAGAAGTAATTATATTCGTGTTATTTGAACTTTGAGCGGGGCGTCCATCGGATCCTATATTTGTATACATACCGGAGAACCTTGATGAAAGTTTAGAACTAAACTGGCGACCTGCATTAAGAGTAAAATTATATTTATCTAAAGTCGATTCAGGAATAATCCCAGATTCATTGACAGCTGAAATACCCAATCTATAATCAGATTTCTCATCTCCACCAGAAAAGCTAATATTATTCATATAAGAAACTCCAGTTTGGAAAAAATCCTTTACATTATTAGGATAAGCTTGCAACTTTACATTATCACCTAAAAAATCTTCAAAAGTCTGATCTTGAACATCCGATATTTTAGGTCCCCAACCATTGGTATACTTTAAGCCATATACTCCATGGTTACCTTGTGCATACTCATTCTGAAACTCAGGAAGCACCAAAGGATTTTCAAAACGCACAGAAGAGTTTACGTTAATAGACATAGGAGCATTTTTACCTCTTTTAGTAGTGATAATTATTGCGCCATCTTTTGCCCTTGAACCATATAATGCAGTTGCTGCAGCACCTTTCAAGATAGTCATAGACTCAATATCGTCTGAACCAATATCGCCCATACGATTACCATAATCAACGTTACTGGCAGCAGTTCCGCCCGCAGAAGTACTATTGGATACAGGAACACCGTCAATGACGTATAATACTGAATTCGACTCCAACGAGTTAACTCCACGGATAACAACTTTTGCAGATCCGCCTAATGTTCCTGATGTAGAGTTAACACGTACACCTGCTGCTTTTCCAGCTAAAGAATTTAATACATTCGTTTCACGCGCTGTAGTTAAATCATCAGACCTAAGCACAGATGCAGCATATCCTAAGGACTTTGCTTCTCTGGTAATTCCAACAGCTGTTACAACAACATCTTCCAATTGTTGAGCATCCGTTACTAAATTAACATTAATAGTAGTATTATTGTTAATATTAACTGTTTGGGTTGTAAACCCCAAAAAAGAAAATCTTAGTGCTTTTGCATCAGCAGGAACAGAAATGGTATAAGAACCATTGTTATCCGTCTGAGTTCCAATACTTGATCCCTCAATCGCTACTGTTACGCCAGGAAGGGTAGTTCCATCCTCTGAAGATGTCACTGTTCCACTAATTCTCCGATCTTGCGCCAATGCTGAACCAATCAGCATTACCCCTACCATGAAGAAAGCTAGTAATTTTTGTTTCATGTGTTTTTGTTTTTGTTAAAAATTTGATTGATTTTGAATCATTGTTTCTTGAGTTTAGAACAATGTTTGTTGAGCTTTCAGGATTGTAACATGAGGATGCTCTTGCCCCATATCTTAAATAGAATTGTATATTTTTCACCTATATCGTGTCCCCCTTCTTTTTTAGAATAACCTAACAAAAGCCAAACTTATTGAAAAAAGTTTGATGCTCGCAAAGGTAATGTAAAAATTACAAATAAAAAATCCTTCATTTCTTTTGTACAAATAAATCTTAATTGACTGCAGCTTATACCAAACAAAAAAACGGTGCACCTAATGAAAGGTACACCGTTTTTAAAATTATTGATTTTTTTATAAAGTATTCTTATTGAACTGGTGCTTCGGTACCAGGAGTTGCTTCTGAAGGTGTTGTTTCACTGGTAGGCTCTTGAGTTGGAGCTGTTTGTTGTGTAGAAGCTTCAGCAGCTTGTCCTGCTTCGTTTAAATTTACAGTTTTATTCTCACCATCTTTTTCTAATGAAATTTCATAAGAAGGTACGCCACCTGCGGTTTGAACTGAGAACGCTTCTTTAACAGTCCATCCTGAATAATCATCACCAGCTAATGCTTGTTTAACAGCATCTGGTAAATCGCCAGCTTTAACAGGAGTTTTATCCTGAACATTTATCGCAATTTCAGTATTAATTGGAGATTTAATAGTTTCTGCGTTTACGGTTGCCATTCCGGCAAAAGCCAATACTGCGGCTGATAACATGATCTTTTTCATCTTTATACTATTTAAATTTTTTAATGTTCTGTTAATTGCAATAGTATATGAAAAGAGTATGCCAATTGACTAATTCGGTCCTAATCCGTATTAAAACGGCATTTGTCGACAATAGATGTATGATTATTGAGGATAGTATTCCACAGTTTGAGTAAATGCAGCTCTTTTATTTTGTACCCATAGGGCTGTATAAACTACACTTCTTTGCGCCTCAATTTAAATCATCTGGAACTTCTCCCGGACTCTCTAGGGAGTAAGGCGGATATAAAGCCAAAAAATACCGGCAGTTCTCCAAACAAACACTCAGCTAACTTTTTAAGGGTTTAAATTTAAAATAGGAGGAGATTAACTCAAAGATATTATAGTAATAGAGACAAACAAAAAAACAAATTAGGACTCCTTTTTGTCAGCTGATTCTTTCATTAAATATACGCATTCAGCTAAAATATGACGCAGAAACTCAACTTGAGAGAGGTGCATATTCTACTGTTTTTAAGATCTGTGGGCTAAGATAAGGACTTAGCGATTGCCTAGTTACCAATTCCACCTTTCGTCCAAACAAATCTTCCAAATAATAGTTTAAAGCCATAAAATTCCGGAAGGTTTTACGATCTTTTTAATTTCTACCAGTAAATCGATGTCACTCTCTGCGGTAGCCTCATTACGTAAAAAAGAACCGAAAAGTCCTATTTGCTCTACTCCAAATTCAGATAATAGCTGTTTATTATCTGTCAATTTCTTTAAAATAGCAATTCTATGCAATATTTCAGACATATACGAAAATACTAAATTTACTTGAAAAAAAAGAGGTTATTTCCCAACAACCTCTTTTTTAGATACTAAAACAAACTATACTTAAATAAAGATTTTTTACGTGAACCTTATTAACACGATCAAATAACAGGTAATTTCTATGCCAGAAAATAACATGTTGCTTAAACAGCATGAATTAACGCTTCTTTATGTCAAAGCACTTAATTTTTATATTTTACATTGTAGACAGATTTCCACAATCTGCCCATTCCCTTCACAGTTCAAAATCTGTATATTTGCAAAATGAATGCAGCTATGGTAAATAAAAAATGGATTGAACTTCAATATAAGATTGTTGAGGAATTTGATGTTGACACTCCCGACATTCAAGGATTCTTATTTTTAATCGGTATTCAGGAATTAGGCCAGGGGCCAAAAAAGTTTAGCAAACGCCAAAAAGAGGAATTAATGCATATTGCAAATTGCAAACTTTTTAGTGCAATGGGTTTTTATGAGCTTGAAGGGCTTGACCAAGATGGCTGGCCACATTGGAAACTGATAAAAACAATTCCTAATTATACAATTCTAGAGCAAGAGATGATTATGAAATCACTAATTATCGATTACTTTGAAGAAATGAATCTGAATACCATTTAATAGATATGTTAAAAAAAATAACAGCGCTTTTTGTATTAAGCCTATTCTGCTTTGCTGCCTGGGCGGCAAAACCAAAAACTAATTATGTTCGCATTCGTACAGATTATGGGGTATGCATTTTAAAACTATATAATGAAACTCCGTTACATCGGGATAACTTTATAAAATTGGTAAAGGATAATTTCTATGATGGTTTGCTTTTCCATCGTGTTATTGAAGATTTTATGATTCAGGGTGGTGATCCAAATTCAAAAAATGCAGCAAAGGGAACAGTATTGGGCGATGGTGACTTGGGCTATACCGTTGAGGCCGAATTTAGAGATAGCCTATTCCATAAAAAAGGGACTCTATCAGCGGCACGGGACAATAACCCGGAAAAGGCATCGAGCGCCTCGCAGTTTTTTATTGTACAGGGAAAGACTTTCACTGATGATGAGCTGGATCGGTTGGAAACTATGCGTTTAGAAGGAAGAAAAATCCCTTCTTATCAACGTGAAGTGTATAAAACCATTGGAGGCGTTCCGTATCTTGATCAAAACTATACAGTTTTCGGGGAGGTTGTAGAAGGGATTGAGATTATTGATGAAATCGCTGGTATTCCCACCGATGCGTACGATAGACCATTGGTTGATCTGAAAATGGAAGTTGATTTACTAAAACGTGGTGAGGTTCGCCGACTTGAAAAAAAATTAAGGGAGCAGGAGAATGAAGGTAGTTACCTATAATGTAAATGGTATTCGCGCAGCGATGCGCAAAGATTGGATCAGTTGGTTGAAAGCTACAGACGCAGATGTAGTATGTTTGCAGGAAATTAAGGCTTCCCCCGATCAATTGATGGATTTGTTACTGATTGAGCAATTGGGCTATGAACACTATTGGTATCCGGCAGAAAAGAAAGGCTATAGTGGAACAGCAATTCTTACCAAAAAAAGTCCGAAGCATGTTGAATATGGTTGTGGTGAGGGAGATTACGATAAAGAAGGACGTATTTTACGTGCGGATTTTGATGATTTTTCTGTCATAAGCGCCTATTTTCCCTCAGGCTCAAGCGGTGATTTACGTCAGGAATTTAAATTTCGCTTTTTAGACGATTTTCAGCAATACAGCAATAAGTTATTAACGGATATTCCGAATCTTATTGTTTCTGGCGATTATAACATCTGCCATCGCGCAATTGATATTCATAATCCGAAATCAAATGCAAAATCTTCGGGGTTCTTACCAGAAGAACGGGAATGGATGGAAGGGTTTATAAGTTCTGGTTATGTTGATTCTTTTCGTTTCCTTAATCCGGATCCGCATCATTATACATGGTGGAGTTACCGGGCGGGCGCAAGGGGAAAAAATCTGGGATGGCGTATCGATTATAATATGGTAAGCAACCAGTTGAGCGATAAGATTAAACGGTCTGTAATTTTAAAGGACGCCATACATTCGGATCATTGTCCGGTACTTCTGGAAATGGCATTTTAAAATCTAAACGAACTTATTTATCGTTATAGTGTCCCTTTGCAGAAACAATGTAGACAGTTATTTGAATATCATCAATTTTATAGAGAAGCCAATCCTTCTTATTGATTCTCCTGCTCCAAAAGCCGTTCAGTTCATGCTTTAATTGCTCAGGATTTCCTATTCCCGTATATGGATGTTCCTGTAACTCTTCTAAAAGCTTTTCAAGTTTTACAAAAGACTTTTTATCAGTCTTCCTGATAAATGATATATCTTTTTGTGCTTTGAGTTCAAGGATTATTTCATATTTCACTTTCACAGAGAATCAAGTAATTTACGAAGTTCCTCTTTAGAATTGATCCTTACAGCTGATTTTTTATCTTTAACTGCCCCCTTAACAACCTCAATATTTCGCTTATCAGCCCAAAATAAATCACCTGAGGGGCTAATATCAAAAGGATTGCACCTATATTCTTCCGGTATATCAAAGAATTCTCTAATCCAATTTTCATCCACAAAAAAATTATCAGGATTATCAGTGACGACGAGATTAATAAATTTATCACCTCTTTTGACTATAACACGCTCTTTCTCAGCTAACTCAAAGTAAGTCTTTGTTTCGTTCCTGATTTGCCTTGTTGTAATAACTTTCATAACTTGTATATTTCTTCTATTTAGTACACAAATGTGTACACAAATATACCAATAAACTTCTAGATGCTCTCAAAGACAAAGGTAATTTCGTTTGGAACGCAACAAACGGATTAGATTATTTACTTAGTTCATCCGAAAGGGAGCAACCAAGCTAAAGCGCGGAATGTGAGCATTGAAAATGCTTCCATCTATTTCACGAAGCATTTGGTAGCTTCCTTCCATATATCCCATCTCACTTTGGAGGTTGCAGCCAGAAACATAATCGTGTTGTTCACCCGGGGCAATAATCGGCTGAAGGCCTACTACTCCTTCACCTTCAATTTCACGTTTTGATCCATTAGAATCATAGATAACCCAATGTCTGCGCAATAATTGTATGCTGTGCTGACCGAGATTTTCAATGGTGATGTGGTAAGCGAACATAAAATGATCGTTCTCGGGATTGGAGTATTCCGATTGATAAACCGTTTCTACAGAAACTTTAACGCCCTCTGTAATTTGTGTGATCATTTATGCAATTTTCCACAAGTTAATAAATGGCTTCCAAATTAGCAAAATTTGATTCGATCTCGTTCAATACTTCCTCGATATCAACAAGCTGATCAAGTTTAACCAATTTCATGCGGTATTCTTTAAAATGGGGAATTCCCTTGAAATAATTAGCATAATGACGACGCATTTCAAATATCCCGGTTTTAGGACCTTTCCACTCAATAGACTTTTGAAGATGTATTCTGCAGGTATCAACACGTTCTGAAATTGTTGGTTCTGCCAGGCGCTCTCCTGTTTGAAAGAAATGTTTGATTTCACGGAAGATCCAGGGATAACCAATAGATGCCCGCCCAATCATAATTCCATCTACCTCATATTCCATTCGCCAGGCGGCAGCTTTTTCTAAACTATCGATATCACCATTACCAAAAACTGGAATCTTTATACGGGGATTGCGTTTTATATCCCGAATCATAGACCAATCAGCCTGTCCCTTGTACATTTGAGCTCGCGTACGGCCATGAATACTCAATGCCTCAATTCCAACATCTTGTAATCGTTCAGCAACCTCGTAAACATTTTTGGTGTTATCATCCCAACCCAAACGCGTTTTAACAGTAACCGGTAAATGGGTTGCTTCTACAACAGCCTTGGTCATTGCTACCATTTTATCAATATCCTGTAATAAGCTGGCACCTGCACCACGGCAAGCAACGTTTTTTACCGGACAACCATAGTTGATATCGATTAAATCCGGGCCAGCTAAACTAGCAATTTCGGTAGCTTCGCGCATGGTTTCAATTTCACTGCCAAAAATCTGGATACCAATTGGGCGTTCATACTCAAAAATATCTAACTTCTGACGGCTCTTAGCAGCATCACGGATAAGCCCTTCTGAAGAAATGAATTCAGTATACATCATATCTACTCCATTTTGTTTGCAAACAAAACGAAATGGAGGATCACTCACATCTTCCATTGGTGCCAACAGCAGCGGAAATTCACCTAAATCTATATTTCTTATCTTAACAGACATTCCCTATATTGAGCAAAGTTTTTTAGTAATTTCTAAACAATGCTGCAAATTTACAAAAATTCAGAAGGCTTTTCGTACAAATACCCTGAAAATCACCCAATAGTGTCTATAATTTACTTGCTGATGCTATTAGTGATATCCTACATTGTGTTTTCAATCCTTGCTGTGTTAATCGGATTTGCGGTATATGGGCCAGGGGTGTTGCAGAAACTACAGACGTTAATGACAGGAGATTCTGTAACGGATTTGTACTTCCTAAAAACATTTTTAGGTTTAACCAGCATTGGTACTTTTATTATTCCGCCTTTATTATTAAAATTTATTGAAAGAAACCGATCGCACTACCTCAACTTTGCAATACCAAGCCCTAGACTGCTGTTATTAGCACTGGCAATTATGCTTGTATCAAGCCCCTTTCTTGAACTTACGTCCATTATTAACAAACAAATGCAATTGCCTGGATTTCTTTCTGAATTGGAAACCTGGATGAAAGTGAAAGAACTGGAAATGGAGAGGGTAACCGAAAGCATATTACAGGTGACAACATTCCCCGGTTTATTGTTTAACTTATTGGTGATCGCGATTATACCGGCAATTGGAGAGGAGTTTTTATTCCGCGGTTGCTTGCAGCCTATACTTTATCGGTGGACGAAAAATATTCATGTTGCCATATGGCTTACTGCCATACTCTTTAGTGCCATCCATGTACAATTTTATGGATTTATTCCTCGTATGATGATGGGTGCAGCTTTTGGTTATATGCTTTTTTGGGGTAGGAGCATTTGGCTACCGGTTACAGCGCATTTTTTAAATAATGCTGCTGCTGTTATTTATACCTTTGTGCTTTTAAAGCAAGGGAAAACTTTCGAAGAGATCAATGGTGAACCAATTGCCAATTGGTTACTTTATATTGTAAGCATCGCACTGCTTGGTTTCTGCATTTATCAATATTGGAAGCAAAGCAGAAACCCTGAGCTACAAACTGAAAACAATACTCAAACCTAACATCATGGAAAAAGACTGGAAAAAAATTTACGCGACAAATGATTTCTTTCGGATTGAATTAATCCGCCAGGTTTTGGAAGAACATGATATCCCGGCAGTAATTATGAATAAGCAAGACTCATCTTATCGGTTTGGGCAGATTGAACTTTTTACACATGAAAATGATGAAGCAGCTGCAACAGCTTTGATAGAAGAAATGTCTGAAATTGAAGATCAATCCGAAGAATTATAATTGATGAAGACAAGAGCGATAACAGGAATTCTATTTGTAATTGTATTGGTGGCATCCATGCTTTTAGGTTCATGGGTATTTTCTATTTTCTTTTTATTGATCAGTTTGCTGAGCTTGGAAGAATTTTATCGAATTATTAACGCCGATGTAATAAATAACACGGATATAAAGAACAGCGAAACAAAAGTAAACCGCTGGGCAGGTATTGCACTGGGCGCAGCTTTATTTCTATGCTTAATTTTAATCCATTTAAAAGATGCTTCCATTTCTGTTTTCTTATACAGCATCCCGTTTATAACATTGGTTTTTTGGTTAGAATTATTCCGTAAACAGCCTAGTCCCTTCAGCAATATTGCTTTTACTTTTTTAGGTATAATTTACGCGGTTTTACCGTTTATGTTCTTTTTTCAATTGGGTTTTTTGGAAGGTGCCTATAACTTTCAGTATCCCTTAGGATTTTTAATAATGCTTTGGGCAAGTGATACGGGTGCATATTTAGCTGGTAAAACCTTCGGCAAAACGAAATTATTTGAACGTCATTCCCCTAAAAAAACCTGGGAGGGAAGCTTTGGTGGCTTTATTATAAGCGGTATTGCCGCATTTATCCTTTCCAGGTTTTTCCCAGGTATAGAAACCTGGCAATGGTTGGTATCATCTGTTATCATTGTTGTATTTGGAACCTACGGTGATTTAACCGAATCCATGTTAAAAAGAAGCTATCATATTAAAGATTCAGGAACTATAATGCCTGGGCATGGTGGTTTTTTAGATCGTTTTGATGGTTTACTGCTGGCTGCACCTTTGGTTTATTTGTTTTTGGCGATAACTTAAGTGTTTTAGATAGCTGTGAGTATTACATTATTATCAGAGCATTATAATTAAAATTATTGGTTTTTTTAATAACAGATAGCTCTGAAAAGAATCTGTATTCTTTATCGCGATAAAAGAGGTTTTTATCTCCTAAACCTTGGCGTTTAGTTTTAAAAAGTGGTTTCTGAACTGGTTCTTCACGAGGCACGAGTCTTAAAACAGAATCTGGACGAAATGCCATGCCCTCTTCTAAATTAAATGCGAGTTTCTGAATGGCTTGAGGATTATCTGCAGCTTCTAATACTTTTGCCATAACATTAGACGGACCGGAAATAAGCTTTCCATCGCTTTCCCTTTTTACCGAACGGATTAACAACCCGCCATAGGCTTTAAGTTCTCCGCTACCATAAGTAAGATCAAGGCCTCTCCTTGTATGCGTATATTTTTCTATTCCTATAAAACGATGGAAGTACCAGGATCCGGTAACTGACATTTTTGGGATAACGCGATTAGGATACTGAAAAGCATGGGAATAAGGATCTGGGTGCACGTCCTTTTGATAGAAATAAAATTCAAGCTCAAGAATTTCAAAGTCTGCATCTCCCGCCACCAGTTTGTAATCTAACAATAACAACTTGGCTGCTTTTGCAAAGCCACTTTCAATATCAATTGTATTTTTTGAACGAGTTGCTATAGCAGAGAGTACCAGGTGTAATTGATCCATAAAAATAAATTTATACAAAAATGAACATTGCAAAAAACTTTTTTGTTAGTGTATTGCAATGTTCATTAAAACAGTCCTTGTATTTTTATAGAAGTCTGATCAACCATATACCTATTGCTATAATTGATTAAAAACGAAAACCTATGCTTAAACCGGCACGAATACCTGCCCAGGGACCAGTGAAATCTACTTTAGCACCTTCACTATTTACAGTACTGTTAGTCTTCACAATTGGAATGTCTTCCAGTTCAGTAAGTTGATCTCGTAATGCCTCTTGTTCTTCCGGTGATAAACTCTTCAGTCCCGTGATATTACCACTAGATCCTCCATATTGCGGACCCAATATCCACCAATCCAGGTAAACCAGTTTGCTAAGCTTCCATTGAGCGCCAATCATCACTCCAACAGTAAATGCATTGATCTTGCCATCAAGATCAATCGTTTTTGATTCAGTGACGCTTATAGGACCATAATCGGGATCATCATAATCATAGTCAACATCAAATTCAAAAGGAACCTCGGCACTATATATTGCATATCGAACAAATGGCGCTATATAAAAGCCCCTTAACGCCTCCTTACCTATATAATAACGAAATTCAGGGGTCAGGGCAAAGTTTCCTGTTTTAAAATTATCGATTTCATTTTCAAGATCTTCATCATCAATTAAGTCTTTGATAATGGACTTAAGGGGCATATTGCCCTTTGGCATGAAACGAAGACCCATAGCAACTGTACTTTTCTTTCCAATTACTCGTTCGTATTGAAAGGAATAATTATTTAATGGAAGGGCAGTAAGGTTAAGTTTAACCAAATTCTTATTGGACACGTCAGTGATTGGCTGAGATAGGCTTTCAGATTGTTTTTCTAATTGCTGAGCTTTAGAATTAAGAGCAAAGAGCATAAAAATGGAAAGCACGAAAAAAAGGTTCTTTTTCATTTTAAGTAGTTTATAATAGTGTAATATCTATACAATATTAATGTAAAAGTTTATATTGTTCAATACTCAGATATGATGATTTTTCAATAAAAAATTACAATTTCTTTGTTGACAAAACATAACTTTGATTATATATATATTGAAATGAATATTCCAGCAAGCACTTTTAATTTTTTGAACACGTTAAAAGAAAATAATAATCGCGAATGGTTTAATGATAACCGAGCGGTATATGAAAAGGAGAGGGAAAACTTTATTGAATTTGCACAGCATATATTAACGGGTTTATCTAAATTGGATAAACGGATTTCGGCCGATTTGCCAATTTCAAAGTGTGTGTTCAGAATTTATAGAGATATACGATTCAGCAAAGATAAAACACCTTATAAAGATTATTTTTCTGCCGGATTTTCTAACACCGGAAAAAGTACAAACCTTCCTGGCTATTACGTCCACATTCAACGGGGAAAGAGTTTTGCAACTGCAGGACTATGGCATCCTGAAAAAGAAAAGCTAGCAGCTATACGACAAGAAATAGATTATAATAGTGAACAGTTTAGGAAGATTTTAAACGACGGGAAATTCAAAAAGCATCTTTCATTAGATCAAGACGATAAACTGAAGAAGGCGCCCAGTGGTTATTCCGTAGATCATCCAGATATAGAATTTTTGCGTCTGAAAAGCTTTACAGCTAGTCAGTTTTACGACGACCAGGTTTTACTAAACAAGAATGCAGGCGACATCATTTTGGAAACGTTTTCAGCATCGCAAGACTTTCAGGAATTTCTCTATGAGGCGATTGAAGAACATTAGACTTCAACATCATTAAAGAGTAATAATTCAATGGGGTTATTTCTTTAAAGGCTCAAGCAAGTACTCCAGGCCATTAAGTTGTATTTCATACATGGTGCCTAAGAGTATGCCCAGTTGCCCGGGAGGGAAACCTTGACTATGAAACCAAACCAAATAGGATTCGGGAAGGTTACAGATATAACGGTCTTTGTATTTGCCAAAGGGCATTCTGGTTTTAACCAGCGCAACGAGAAGTTCGGGATTCATTAGATGGCCAGTTCTTTTAAAATTTCAATGGCTTGCTTAATATCGTATATGCGATCAAAAGCCAGGCGCAAGGTACCTTTTACTTCCTTCAAATTGCAGATGGATGGGTTATTTCCAACAAATTTAAGCACTTTTCCAAAGCGTTCGCTTTCAAAATAGGGGGACTGCTTATCGCTTATAAAATAACCCCGTAACACATTTTTCTTATAGGAAACCTTTTCAAAGCCAATGGCCTTTCCATACCACTGCAGGCGAAGGGTATTAAAAAGTTCGTTTACTTCAATGGGCAAAGGGCCAAAGCGATCGAGAAGTTGCTTCTTAAAAGCTTGAAGCTGCTCTTCATTTTCTAAATTGGATAATTCAGAATATAAGTTATAACGCTCCGTTAAATTAGTTACATATTCATTGGGAATATGTACTTCCAGATCGGTATCTACCTGGGTAAAGTTAACGAAGGCTCTTGGTTTATCATCGCTGAACAATCCTTTGAATTCATCATCCTTTAATTCCTGAATGGCTTCATCAAGTATTTTATGATACATTTCATAACCAATCTCAGCAATAAAACCACTTTGTTCTGCACCCAATAAATTACCACTGCCACGAATATCCAAATCACGCATGGCAACATTAAAACCACTGCCTAGTTCTGAAAACTCCTCAATTGCACTTAAACGTTTACGGGCTTCATTGGTTAAGGTTGAAAGAGGCGGACTCAATAAATAACAAAAGGCTTTTTTATTGGAACGGCCTACACGACCACGCATTTGATGCATATCACTCAAACCAAACATATGGGCATGATTGATAATGATGGTGTTCGCATTCGGAATATCCAATCCGGATTCAATAATGGTGGTTGCTATCAAAACATCAAAATCATGATTGATAAACTTCAGCATCACATCTTCCAACTTATCGCCTTCCAGTTGTCCATGTGCAACCCCAATCCGGGCATGAGGAACCAGCCTTTTAATCATTCCGCCCAACTGCTCCAGATCATTTACCCGATTGTGAATAAAAAACACTTGTCCGCCTCGCTCCAGTTCATAAGAAACAGCATCTTTTATTAACGTTTCATTGAATACATGAAGCTCTGTTTGTACGGGTTGACGGTTTGGTGGAGGGGTATTGATAATACTCAGATCCCGGGCACCCATTAAAGAAAAATGAAGGGTACGCGGAATTGGTGTTGCTGTTAACGTTAAGGTATCCACATTTGCACGCATTTGTTTCAACTTTTCCTTCACCGAAACACCAAATTTTTGTTCTTCATCAATAATAAGCAAACCGAGATCCTTAAACTTAACATCTTTACTGACCAGGCGATGCGTACCAATAATGATATCAACTTTTCCTTCTGCGAGCTTAGCCAAAGTCTCTTTTATTTGCTTTGATGTTTTAAAACGATTGATATAATCAACATTTGCAGGAAATCCTTTCAGCCTTTCTATAAAAGTACGGTGATGCTGTGAAGCAAGAATGGTGGTTGGCACTAAAACGGCAACTTGTTTAGAATCTGCTACAGCCTTGAAAGCGGCCCGGATTGCCACTTCGGTTTTTCCAAAACCCACGTCACCGCAAACCAGCCGGTCCATTGGATGGGGTGATTCCATATCCTTTTTTACATCAATGGTAGCTTTTTCCTGATCGGGCGTATCTTCATAAATAAAAGATGCTTCGAGTTCCGTTTGCAGATAGGTATCAGGCAAGAATGCATTCCCGGTTTCAGCCTTGCGCAAGGCATAAAGCTTAATCAGATCGCGGGCAATATCCTTAACTTTTTTTTTAGTGGTTTTTTTTAACTTATCCCAGGTGTCGGTGCCTAATTTGTTCATCTTAGGTACCGTACCTTCCTTACCTGAATATTTAGAAATACGATTCAGGGAGTTGATATTTACATAAAGTAAATCGTTATCCGCATATACTAAACGGATCATTTCCTGCACTTTACCGTTTACCTCAATTTTTTCGAGTCCGGCATATTTTCCAACGCCATGATCAATGTGGGTAATATAATCACCTGCCTTTAAATCACGAAGATCTTTTAAGGTAATGGCCTGGGAACGGGTATAACCCTTTTTTAATTTGTATTTATAATAACGATCAAATATTTGATGATCGGTAAAAGCCATAATCTTCAGGCTTTCATCAGTAAACCCTTGCCGCAACGCGATGTTAATAGGCGTAAAGCTAACCGACTTATCAATATCTTCCAAAATAGAGAATAGCCTTTCGGTCTGTTTTGTTGAATCACTGAAGATATAGGTTTGAAAATCTGCTTTTGCGTTCTCTTTTAAATGATGGATCAACAGATTAAAATCTTTATTAAAAGATGGCTGTGGCTTTTGCTCGAAACGAATGGTTTCATCCGGCGTATAAAAAAACTGCTTTCCAAACTCAATAATAGGAAACTCCTGAACCAGGTCTGCAATTAACTTTTCAGTTGTGAAATTAAATTTCGGGTCAATCCATTCAGGGTTATCTATTTTATCCTGAGTGGAGAGTGCCTGCCAAAGTGCGGTAGCTTTTTTATAGCCTGCTTTAACAATATCCAATGTAAATTGAACATCTTTAAACCAAAGTACAGAATTTTTATCAATGTATTCTAAAACAGAAATATTGCTTTCTGTAAGAAATTTTGCCTGTACATTGGGCAAAACGGTGATCTTATGAATCTTGGTAACCGAAAGTTGGTTTTCAATATCGAAAGTACGGATGCTCTCAATGGTATCACCAAAAAATTCAATTCGATAGGGCAAATCATTAGAGAAAGAGAAAATATCGACAATCCCTCCGCGGATCGCGAATTGTCCGGGTTCATAAACAAAATCGACACGTTCAAAATCATACTCTATCAGAAATTCATTGATGAACTCTATATCGACTTGGGTATCCTGAGTAATTTCCAGCGTATTTTTTTCCAATTCATTGCGATTAATTACTTTTTCAGCTAAGGCTTCCGGGTAAGTAACTACCAGTTTTGGAAATTCACTGGCATGATTCAATGAGTTTAATGTTTCTGCCCGTTGTAGAACCTGTGCGCTGTCTGCCTGCGTAAAATCAAAAGATTTACGAAAGGAGGAAGGAAAGAAAAGCAAGCTTTTATCTAAAATATTTTCCAGGTCACTCAAAAAGAAAGAAGCTTCTTCATGATCGGGAAGAATAAACAGGTAGGGCTTATCATGCAACTGATAAGAACTAATGGCAACCATTGCATCAGCAGAACCAATTAACCCTTTCAATGCGATTTTTGGATTTTTGGCTTGCAAAGCTTTTACCAGCGCTTCAACACTGGCATGACTTCTGAATTGTTCTAAAATATTGGATATGTTCACGTTATTTTGCAAAGATAGTTATCTTCTTAGGAAATAGAAAATGGTATCTTTAAGGGTAAAGCAGCTTAAGAAACGATCAATAAATAAGTTCAAAAGCAATAGCAAACTTTAACAGTTCAGCAAAAGATCTGATTTCAAGCTTATTAACAATGTTTCTTCGGTGCTTACTAACCGTATGTTTTGAAATAAATAATAGGTCAGAAATTTCAGGTGAAGACTTTCCTTCCGTTAAAAGGGTTATTATTTCCTTTTCACGCTTGGTAAGCAAGACAAACTTTTTATAGTTCTTAGCTACAAATATATTTTGATCAAGTATTTTATTAACTTCTTTAACCATTAAGCCCATACCTTCTACAGGACTGGCTACAAGAATTAAGTTTGTTGGTATTTCATCATCTATCCTTTTCCTTAAGAACTTACCTACTGCATAATACCATTTAGGTTCAAGCTTTGAACCTGTTCGTACTTGATGAAAGAAATTGTATTGTGCTGAGTAGTCTTGCCGTGTATAATAATCAATTATTCCGGAAATTAACAGATTGGATTCATCAGGCAAGAAAAATTTTTCGTAGTATTTTTCTCCCATCTCATTAATCTCATCTATTGAATGGCCTAAGTTTTCGCACCCCCAATTATTCATATAGGTAATTTGCTGTGGTTTCATGATATCTAATTCATGTACCATAATTGAGCCTGGTATTATATCACCAACATCTTTTAAGTTATAATCACCTTTCGCCAAACCATTTTCAAGTAGAAATAGTTGCTGGGTTACAAAGTCCTTAACTTCACGAGAATTTAATCGTTCCAGGTTCATAAGTCACAAATAAGATACAAAGTAAATGTAACATTTATAAATACAAATGAAAAATATAATTTCCTTGAAAAGTTAAAAATAAATAATTTTCTAATAGTTATGAAAACAGGAAAAAGAGAACAGGTCTTCATGAGTACTTATCAAGAAGATGCAAGAAAATTCCTACTTTTGTATAACTATGAATGAAGAAAAATCACTCAATTTTATTGAGGAAATTATAGAAGAAGATTTAAGAACTAATAAGCATGGTGGCAGGGTTTTAACACGCTTTCCTCCAGAGCCTAATGGTTATTTACATATCGGTCATGCCAAATCAATTTGTTTGAATTTTGGATTGGCAAAAAAATACAATGGAAAAACCAATTTACGTTTTGATGATACCAACCCGGTAACTGAAGATGTGGAATATGTGGATAGCATTAAAGAAGACATAAAATGGTTGGGCTTTGAATGGGATAAGGAGCTTTATACTTCAGATTACTTTCAAACGCTTTACAATTTTGCCGTTATTTTAATCAATAAAGGTTTGGCCTATGTGGATGAAAGTAATGCCGAAGAGATTGCAAAAGCTAAAGGTACGCCTACTGAAGCCGGTACACCAACAGCAGCAAGGAGCAGAAGCATTGAAGAAAACCTTCAGTTGTTTGAAGAAATGCGGGCAGGAAGATATCAAGATGGCGAATTTGTTCTTCGCGCTAAAATTGATTTAGCCAATCCGAATATGCATATGCGTGATCCTTTATTATACCGCATTAAGCATGCTCATCATCACCGCACAGGGGTTAATTGGTGTATTTACCCGATGTATGATTTTGCACACGGGCAAAGTGATTCCATTGAAGAAATTACACATTCCATTTGCACATTGGAATTTATTCCTCATCGTGATTTATACGATTGGTTAATTGAAAACATTGGCATCTACGAATCAAAACAATACGAATTTGCAAGGTTGAATATGACCTATACGGTTATGAGCAAGCGCCGCTTATTGCAACTGGTAAACGAAAACCTGGTTGACGGATGGGATGATCCGCGTATGCCAACAATCAGCGGTTTACGCAGACGGGGTTATACACCTGCCAGCATCCGTAGTTTTTGCGAAAAAATTGGCGTGGCAAAACGTGAAAATATGATCGATTTCGGTTTACTTGAATTCTGTATCCGGGAAGATTTAAATAAAACGGCTTGGCGCCGCATGGCAGTTTTGGATCCGGTTAAATTGATCATTAGCAATTACCCGGAAGGAAAAGAAGAAATACTTGTTGGTGAAAACAACCCTGAAGTAGAAGGAGGAGAAGGTGAGCGTGAAATACCTTTTGGACGTGAACTATGGATTGAACGCGACGATTTTATGGAAGACGCGCCAAAGAAATTCTTTCGTTTGGGGCCCGGTAAACAGGTTCGCTTAAAGAATGCCTATATCATTCAATGCGATGATTTTAAAAAGGATGAGAATGGAAATATAACTGAGATTTATTGCAGCTATATTCCTGAATCGAAAAGCGGAGAGGATACAAGTGGATTAAAAGTAAAAGGAACAATCCACTGGGTAAGTGTTGCCCATGCTAAAAAAGCAGAAGTACGCTTATATGATCGTTTGTTTCAAGTTGAGAACCCGGTTGCTGAGGAAGACTTCAAGGCAACGATAAACCCTGATAGTTTAAAAATTATCGATGCGTATATCGAACCTGATTTAGGATCAGCTGAAGTTGGCAAAGGGTATCAGTTTATTAGAATGGGGTATTATACCTTAGATAAATTAACGACAGATGATAAATTAGTGTTTAATCGCACGGTTGGATTAAGGGATAATTGGGCGAAAGGACAGAATTAGTGATTACCATTTCCTGAACATCTAAAGCTCTGAAAACCGGAGCTTTTTTTATTTCAGAAATGGTTTAATTCTGCTTTAGAAAAATATTATACAATACTTGAAGGTCAAAGTCTGTAAGTTCAGGAGAAATATCGCTTTGAATGTAATGACGCTTAAAAGCGACAATAGCTGCCGACATATTTCGGGTATCATAACCAATGATTTGCAAAGCCAGGCCCGGATTGAAATCTATAGGAGGAGCGGACAAATAATCATCATACCATATTCCAAATCCTTTCTCAGCCAATAATTTCCAGGGAAATAGTGCACTTGGATCCTGCTTGCGTGTAGGAGCGATATCGGCATGGCCAATAAAATTTTCGGTAGGTATCCGATAATTCGCCTTTAGAGTATCTAACAGGCGAAGTAAACTATTGATTTGAACATTGGAAAAAGGTTCGCGCCCATTATTATCTAATTCTATGCCGATAGATTGCGAATTCATATCGGTTATTTTTCCCCAGCGCGAAGCACCAGCATGCCAGGAACGCAGGTAGTCATTCAACATCTGTACAGTCTTCCCATCCCGCCCGATAACATAATGCGAACTTGCTTGTGTGTGTTCAAGTGTAAATGTACGGATGGTTTGTTCCAAGCTCTCTTGTGCCGTGTGGTGGATAATGACAAAGCTCGGACGGCGCATGTCAAAATTAACCGTACCAACCCAATCTAAATCGCCACGTTTTCCTTTTATATCGGCTACAAATACTTCAGGTGAAGGCATTTGCGGTGGCAAGGGTTTCTGTATAGCGTCTACCGCTTCTTCAACATGCTTAGTATGAATCTTATTGGTTTCAGCGTATTTATTTTTCTTTGAGGCACAAGATCCCGCAAATAACATTAATATACATCCTAAAATCAATAGATTTAATCCTTTCATATCTCAATCTTTTTCCTCCCCCATTATCTTGGGAATTTGTACATAATTCCCAGAGCAAGAGTTTGACTGGTTTGCACCGCTTCATCAATATTTTTATCGTACCATAATATACCACTTAAAGAAACATTGATAATACGACTTACACGAGCAGTTAACGTGGCATCTAAACGATGACTTGCTTTATTAAATTCATTGTAATTGGCGAAATAAGCATAACGGCCGGTGAGGTTTAAATTTTCACCAATATCACGGTTTATGTTTGCCACTAGCTGAAAAGCCAATTCATTACGGAAATTCTTGCCGGTATCAACCCCAAAACTCTTTCTGTCGTCAAACACCAAACGATCATCTAAAATAAACGTTTGCCGTGCAGTTCCTGTACCAAAACGAAGAGAGAAACTCTTATCAGGCGTGTATTCAATACCCACAGATTCTGTTGTATAACCAGGAGCCATAAAATTAGAGATTACATCTCCCCTGGTATCATTTCCATCTTCATCTTCGTAATATGTATACCCTTCTACAAACTGTGTTTCCCAGGCTAAGGAAGCAAATAGAGACCAGTATTTTGAAAGCTTAAGTGCTGCTTTATTATCCCAAAATATTCGGTCGTTACTTTTCCGAGATAATTGGTTCTTGTTTTTTAGCGTACCGTATTTAAGAATCAGCTGTGTAGTGAAGTTTTTATCGTCCTTGGTATATGTTGACTTTCTGTCAAAGGTTCCACCTATAGAAATGGAATTAACCCCACCGCCATTCCAGTTATCACTAAAAGAAGCTTGATTGGCATTTATTCCAAAGCTGGTCCAGGTTCGCCAATAATTAACTTTTAAATCTAACGTACTTTGAGGAATAACTACTTCCTGAACTTTCAACTCAGGAATTTTAACAGGCAAGCTCTCTTTGGGAGGAGTTTGTCGAAGTTGATCTAGGTCAGGATCTTGAGCAAAAACCGATCCTTGTAAAGCAAATATAACTAAGGTCGAAAGGGTAAAAATATACTTCATAACGCAAAAGTAAGCAAAGTGATTGTATTATCTATGTGTTATTTAGGACTTTGTGTATCATCGTTTAATGGTGGTAAGCGTCTGGCATTGGGACTTCTTTTATATTCCTGGTAAGAAGAACGAATATACAAAGCTAATGAGTAATCATTACTCGCTAATATAAAATAATAAGATGGACGGTATTGTATCATAAAGTCATCCAGGGAGTCGCCTTTTAACCCGGTACTTGCGCTAACCAATTCTGGGGTAAAGCGATAATCAATGATATCAATTTGATAATCACGTTCAATTATCTCTTGAAGATATCGAGCATTTTTGCCTTGTCTGCTTAAAATAGAATATAAAGCGTCAATGCTTAAACCGGCTCCGGAATTACCTACCGAAAGCAAAGAACCAGGGTCTCCTTTTCTATAGGCAGTATTATAATCTTCTTTATTCCGTTGTAAGGTTTCTTCTGGCGATTTACGGGCGACTATACTTACTTCCTTGAGCATGATGGAAGAGCGCTTAAGAAAAAACAGTAAAGTTGATTCATCTTTTACACTAAGCGTATCGGGGAAATAACCTTCAGTGGCTGCAATTAAAACATCTCCAGGCGAAACGTTTAAATGAAATTCGCCTTTTAAGTTATTAAACGTGCCTTTATCATTGTTGGTATTGTAGACATATACTTTGGCAACCCGCTGCTTGGTGTCTTTATCATAAATAATACCATTGATCTCTTTCTGGGCTAGCAAGAGTCCAGAATAGAAAACACAGCATATAAGTAGACCTAGCTTCTTCAACAGGGTAAAACTAAGAAGATAATTTAGATGATTGAATTATTTCACAGTTTTTAACAAATAGCCCTATTTTGAGACAAGCAGTAACTGGCCCAAACTAATTTCATCGCCATTTAAATTGTTCAGAATTTTAAGCTCATCCATTGAAAGGTTATATTTTTTAGCAATACTAAAAAGGGTATCTCCGGGGCGAACCTCATGAATGGTCATCGCGATTGCCGGTTGAGCTTCTTCTTTTTTGGCCTCTTGTGGTATTTCGTTTACAATTTCAGTAAGTACAACTTCTTCGCGTTTAATTTTTTCCTTTCTTGTTTCCGCTATATCGTATTGATGTAAATTGTAGCGCTCTATTAAGCTGATCAATAATTCGGCATACCGGGGATTGGTTGCATAACCGGCTTGTTTTAAGCCCCTGGCCCATCCTATATAATCGTCCTTGTTCAATTCAAAAAGGGCCGCGTAGCGCTTTCTTAATAAAAATTCAGAATGATCTCTAAAAGATTCTTCCGGATTACTATATACCCGAAAACAATCATCGGGGCGATCATCCGATTTTAAAACGGTTCTTCCTTGCCAATTTGAAGTGCATTTTATTCCAAAGTGATTATTGGCATTACGAGCCAGCGTTGAATTTCCATTTGCCGACTCCAATAATGCCTGGGCAAGCTTAATGCTGGCAGGAATGCCATACTGGTTCATTTCTTCAATGGCTATATTTTTAAAACGAGCGATATAGGCTTCTGCCGAACTACTACTAGCCCAATTATTGCTACTTGGTTCAGAAGGCAAAGTGGTTTGCCTGGATTGGTCCGACTCCCTGTTAGTTGGAATTTGCCTGCGAACAGCATCTTTTTTTGATAAACAGGAAGATAGGAAAATAACGCATATTAACAATAAGGGGATTCTGTGCATAAATGAATTATAGCATTAATTCCTGGCCGATTTGAAGATTGGAGGAAGTTAAATTATTTTTATTCTTAATATCCTTAACTGTGGTTTGGAAACGCTTTGCCAATTGAGCTAAGGAGTCTCCCTTTCTAACCGTATAGTTA